>ERZ802830.93-NODE-93-length-81301-cov-23.3139_pt1 | contig 81301 bp, 77 predicted proteins | sample MGYA00345654_ERZ802830 | MGnify/ENA primary metagenome ERZ802830 (study PRJEB30503, sample SAMEA104212375) | marine metagenome | biome: Westerlies Biome; feature: [SRF] surface water layer (ENVO:00010504) within the epipelagic zone...; material: water (ENVO:00002006)...
GATTGGTGGTTATATTTAATGCTCTCTAAATGGTCCGGTAGTTCAGTTGGTTAGAACGCCTGCCTGTCACGCAGGAGGTCGAGGGTTCGAGTCCCTTCCGGATCGCAAAAGCCCTGAATTCAGGGCTTTTTTTTTATCCTGTGTTTTACTCGTCAAACACCTTAGCCAATCCAAAGATGGATATATTTCCAACATACGATGTAATTGTTGTCGGCGCAGGTCATGCCGGTAGTGAAGCTGCTGGTGCTGCTGCAGAATTAGGCGCTAACACCTTGTTAATAACAATGAACTTGGAGGCTATAGCAAAAATGTCATGTAACCCCGCAATGGGTGGGGTGGCCAAAGGGCAACTAGTACGGGAAATTGATGCACTTGGTGGTCTTTCTGGTATTGTTAGTGACCGCTCGGCGGTTCAATTTAGGATGCTTAATCGTAGTAAGGGTCCGGCTATGTGGAGCCCTCGTTGTCAAAGTGACCGTATGCTATATGCGCAATATATGCGGGAAGAACTTGAGAAAAAACAAACACTTACGTTTCGACAAGATAATGTTGTAGACTTAATTATCGAGGACAACGAGCTTAGGGGTGTTGTAACTCAAACCGGTCAACGTTTCAAGTCCAAAGCGGTCGTACTTACGAGTGGAACTTTTTTGAACGGCTTAATTCATATTGGTGAGATGAATTTTGGAGGCGGACGATCAGGGGAACGAGCTTCTGTTGGAATATCTACAGCCCTTGAAAGACAGGGATTTACAATAGGCAGGTTAAAAACAGGAACGCCGCCGCGAATCGATGGTAGGTCAGTTGACTATGGCCCGCTAGAAATTCAGTATGGTGACGATGAGCCAACTCCTTTCTCCTATTCAACAGATATCCGTGAACTTCGTGAAAAGGAACAGCTTACTTGTTGGATAGGATATACGAATGATACCGTCCATGAAAAGCTTAGAGAAGGATTTGATAGAAGTCCCATGTTTAATGGTCGAATTAAATCAGTTGGGCCTAGGTACTGCCCTTCTATTGAGGACAAGATTAATCGTTTTGCAGACAAAGATCGTCACCAACTATTTTTAGAGCCTGAAGGATGGAATACCTATGAAATGTATCTCAATGGGTTCTCCACATCGCTGCCTGAGGACGTTCAATACCAAGCATTGAGGACGATACCAGGCTTTGAAAAAGCTGTAATGCTTCGACCCGGTTATGCTATCGAGTATGATTACTTTCCGCCGCATCAAATTAAACGAAGCATGGAAACTAAGCTGATAGCTGGATTGTATTTTGCGGGGCAGATAAACGGGACAACGGGATACGAAGAAGCCGCTTGTCAAGGACTAATGGCTGGAATAAACGCGGCTTTAAAAGTTAGTGGAAAGGCTGAATTTATTTTGAAGCGTTCCGAAGCTTATATAGGCGTTCTAATTGATGACCTTATCAATAAAGGTACAGAAGAGCCTTATAGGATGTTTACCTCCAGGGCCGAACATAGAATATTGTTACGACAAGACAATGCCGATCTTAGGTTAACACCCAAAGGGTATGAACTAGGATTGGTTTCACGTGAAACCTATGAGCGCTTTAATAAGAAGAGGCAGCAAATAACTGAATTAATGTCACTGCTTCATAATGAAACTGTACGGCCTGAATCGCTTAACGACTATCTTTTATCAACGGGTACTACTGGTTTAAAACAGCCGGTCAAGGCGCATAGCGTTTTGCCTAGACCGGAGGTAAGTATAGACGATCTTCTAAAAGCGGATGAATCGCTACGTGTTAAAGTTTATGATATTACAGATAATAAACTGGTCTTAGAGCAGGTAGAAATACAAATCAAATATGCGGGCTATATAGAAAAAGAATATGACATGGTTAGGGAGCTAGGGAATAAAGAACAGATTAACTTACCCGAAAACCTTGATTATGAACGAATAAAAAGCCTCTCTACTGAGGGAAGGTTGAAGATGCAAAAGATAAAACCGGAGACCTTAGGTCAGGCCAGTAGAATTAGCGGCGTTTCTGCTAGTGATATATCGGTATTAATGGTTTACTTAAAGCGGTTTTAACTAAATGAATATGGCGTCTGTTACGATTCGGCCAGTGGATAGCGCGCGTTATGTCGAGATAAAAGAGTTGTATAAACATAATCTCGCATCACTAAACAACTATATTGAAGAATTACAATGGTGGAATAAAAGAGTGAACCTTGTTAGTCGCGATGTTTCACGTGAAACACTTGTGAAGCACGTTGAGCACTCTTTGTTGTTATTGTTAGTGCCAATAGTTAATGAAGCGGCCAATATATTTGATGTTGGCACGGGCGGAGGCCTACCGGGGATGCCGTTAGCAATATGCCGCGCAGATCACTCCAGGCAGCGCATCGTGATGAACGATAAAGTAGAAAAAAAAATTTGGGCTGTTAAGCAGATGATTAAAAAACTGGGTATATCTGGGGTTGATGCAATAGCCAAAAACGCTTCGACGATTACCCATCGTGACATTGGAAGTGTTTCACGTGGAACAACAGGGGAGTCTTCGGTGAGTGTTTGTATTACTAAGCATGCGTTTAAAGTTGATCAGCTTCTTGACCTAATATCACCTGAGTTTGTTAACGAATTTGTTTTTTTAAAAGGGCAGGCAGAAGCAATAGAAGAAATAAAGAGAGTGAAGGAGCCGGTAAGCGCGGTTATTTATAGCTTAGATGAAATAGATGAAACGGCTTTTTATCAGGGTAAGGCGATCGTCCATCTTAGCCGTTAATATGTGTTTAGTTCAATAGGAGTATATCGTGAACAGTGCAGAAAGAAGACTAAAGCTTATTTTGTTGTTACAAAGGCCTGGCGGGAAAAAGACAGTCCAAGAACTGGCAGATATTTTTGGGGTTAGTAGAAGGACTATTTTTAGAGACTTTAATGCGTTATCAGAAATTAACGTCCCTATTAATTATGACCGGTATACTGGCTACGGATTGGTTGAGGGGTACAAAATGCCACCCCTTATGTTTAACTCAAAAGAACTAGCCACAATAATGGTAGGCCTGAATTTTGTCAAGTCACAGGTCGATCAACAGATGGTACAGGATGCAACTGGGGTTGAGTTAAAAATAAAAAATGTTTTACCAAATGAGCTAAAGACACTCATGACTTCTTTGGAAGAGCATACAATTGTGGATCCTTATTTGCGGTTCAACAGCCACCAAAAGAAGGGCGGGGATTGGTACCTAATTAGCGCAGCTATAGCAGATAAAAAAAGAATGCAATTCACATACACTACAAAATCAGGGGAGCGATCAACACGGAAGATCGATCCTTATTTATTGGTTTATTTTCAAGATCACTGGAACGTGGTAGGTTGGTCACACAAACGGGGTGATATACGTAGCTTTATACTCGATAGGGTGGTGTCACCGGTTATTTTAGAAGAAAATTGGTTGCAAAAACCAAAAATGAACGTAGACGCATTAATTTTTCGATTTAACGAACAAAAAAAATTAGTGGTACTGGAGGTCGAAAATTCTGAGATAGAACGAATGAGGGCGATTTTACCGGCTAAAATAATTAAGTTAGAAGAGGTTAAACTTAAAAAAATTAGGTTATGTTTTGAGTTTGATAATATGCCCTTTTTGAATCAGTGGCTTTTACAGTTTGGTACTTCTGTAAAAATAATCAAGCCTGAAACATTAATTTCTTTGCAGAAAAAAACACTTCAGGCCATGATTAATAATCTAGAACAGAAAGAGGAAGCGTAGGTATTATTTATTAGCTCTCTGTTTCGTTCACCTCATCCGCGTCTCCACCTTCTTCCTCTTCGTTGACAACTCGTGTAACCGCTGCAATAGAACCATCTGAGTCTAGTCTCATGATTCGTACACCCTGTGTGTTTCGGCCCATAGTTCGAATGCTACCACAGTTCATTCGGATCACTTTCCCACGCTGAGTGATTACCATTAAGTCATCTTGGTCGGAAACTTCTTTTAAGGCTATTAGGCCGCCAGTTTTAGGGGTGGTTTTGAGGGTTATGACCCCCTTACCGCCACGACTTTGTTCACGATAGTCATCTACTAATGAGCGCTTACCAAAACCATTTTCAGAGATAGCTAGTACAGTAGCTTCATGTGTATTTTTTATGATAACCATGTCAACAATAGCATCATCTTTACCGAGAGTCATTCCTCTCACGCCTGAGGTGTTACGGCCCATCTGTCGGACATCTGTTTCATGGAAACGTATGGCTCTACCGTTACTATTTGCTAAAATAATATTAGAGTCTCCGTCAGTTAGCTCAGCCGCTAATAAACTATCATCGTCTTTAATATTTATGGCAATAATACCATCTCTTCTAGGTCTGCTGTAAGCCTCCAAAGAGGTTTTTTTGATTTGACCATTGACAGAGCACATGACAATGGATTTGTCTTTTAGGTATTCCGGATCATCTAGTGATTTTACAGGAACGAACGCTTTAATGGCGTCATCTTTGTTAATTTCAATCAGGTTGACGATTGCTCGGCCCCGTGCCAATCGACCGCCTTCAGGTATTTCGTACACCTTAAGCCAATAACACTTACCGCTTTCACTAAAAAAAAGTATGTAATTATGATTAGTAGCTACAAATAAATGCTCTACATACTCTTCCTCGCGCGTAGTGGTACCTTTCATGCCCTTGCCCCCGCGTCGCTGCCTTCTATAACCACTTAACGGCATTCTCTTGATGAAGCCTTTATTCGATATAGTCACAACAACATCTTCATCTGCAATCATATCTTCGACACTAAAATCTTCAGCCGAGTAGACTATTTGTGTACGTCGCTCGTCACCGTAGCGTTCTAGAAGATCATCTAGTTCTGTTTTAATAATAGAATATTGCTCTGACCGGTCTGAAAGTATTACACGATATTCGGCAATTTTTTCAACAATGCCGTTATACTCTCCATCAATCCGTTCTCGCTCCAGTCCGGTTAGTTTTTGAAGCCGCATTTCAAGAATGGCTTTGGCTTGGATATCCGTTAAGGCAAAGTTTTTTCGTAATTCTACATTGGCTATTTGAGGATTCTTAGATGCGCGAATAATTTTGATAACCTCATCTAGGTTATCAAGTGCTATTTTTAATCCTTCAAGTATATGTGCCCTTGCCTCTGCCGCTTCAAGATCATATATAGTGCGCCGTATGATAATCTCAACACGGTGCTCTACATAGTGACGAATCAACTCTTTAATATCCATCACCTTTGGTCTTCCCTGAACTAAGGCCAGGTTAATGATACCAAAGGTTGTTTGCATTTGGGTGTATTTGTAAAGTTGATTTAATACTACCCCAGCGTTCGCTGACCGTTTGAGTATAATAACAACACGCATCCCCTCGCGATCACTTTCGTCCCGTACTTCAGAAATTTCAGTGATTTTTTCTGTGTGAACAAGATCGGCAATTTTTTCAATTAGAGTGCTTTTGTTTACTTGGTATGGTATCTCGGTGATAACTATTTGTTCTCGACCCCCCCGTAACTCTTCGGTATTAGCCCGAGCCCTGAGTGTAACCTTGCCTCGTCCGGTTTCATAGGCGTCTTTAACACCTTCATAGCCATATATGATACCCCCAGTAGGAAAATCGGGTGCGGTAATGTGTTTCATGAGTTCTTTAACTTCGATCTCTTGATTATCGATAAACGCTTGAATACCGTTAATAACCTCTGTTAAGTTATGCGGAGCCATATTAGTGGCCATACCAACAGCGATACCAGAAGCGCCATTAATTAACAGATTAGGTAGTGCGCCAGGTAATACCGTTGGCTCAAGAAGGGTATCATCAAAGTTAGTTTGGTAATCTACCGTGTTCTTGTTGATGTCCGTCAAAAGCTCTTCTGCAATACGATCCATACGCACTTCCGTATAACGCATCGCTGCGGCAGAATCACCGTCAACAGAACCAAAATTACCCTGCCCATCGACTAAGGGATAACGTAACGAGAAATCCTGGACCATTCGAACAATAGAGTCGTAGACGGCAGAGTCACCATGTGGGTGATACTTACCTAAAACTTCCCCTACAATACGGGCACTTTTTTTATACCCTCGATTATGAAGCATGCCTAGATCATTCATCCCGAAGAGGGCGCGCCTATGTACAGGTTTTAATCCGTCCCGCACATCGGGCAGTGCCCGAGAAACAATAACTGACATCGAATAATCGATGTAGGACGATTGCATTTCATCTTCAATTGTTATGGGAATTATTTTTTCTCTAGCCATTCCAGAAATATATTATAGGTGTAAATTAGTTAGCGAGTGCGTCTACTTGGTCGCAGTGTTAGATGTCGAGGTTTGCGTATTTAGCATTACGCTCAATGAATTCACGACGGGGGGTAACATCGTCACCCATCAATGTTGAAAACATTTTATCCGCTCCAGCAGCGTTCTCAATAGTTACTAGCTGTAACGTTCGTGTTTCAGGGTCCATGGTGGTTTCCCATAACTGGTCAGGGTTCATCTCCCCAAGTCCCTTGTAGCGAGATACATCAAATTTTCTCTTAGATTTCTTTAGCTCTTTAATGAGTTTATCTCGTGTATCGTCATCCCAAGCGTAATCGATGTTTTTACCAGCTGTAATTCGATACAGTGGCGGGGTGGCAATATATACATGCCCCAACTCTACAATGAGCCTCATATACCTATAGAAAAATGTAAGAAGTAAGGTTCTAATATGAGATCCATCCACATCAGCATCGGTCATGATGATGATTTTGTGATACCGTAATTTGTCAAGATCAAACTCTTCTTCCGAGTGACCGAGCCCCGCGCCAAGAGCAGTTACCATGGCTTGAATTTCTCGGTTCTCAAGAATTTTGTTAATCTTTGCTTTTTCGACGTTTAATATTTTTCCCCGTAATGGCAGAATGGCCTGAAAGCTACGGTTACGCCCCATTTTGGCCGATCCCCCAGCAGAATCACCCTCAACCAAATAAATTTCACTGTGTTCAGGGTCTTTAATGGAACAATCGGCTAGTTTACCCGGTAACCCACCCCCGCTCATTACACTTTTGCGCTGTACTAATTGTCTCGCTTTACGAGCGGCCTCTCTGGCCTCTGCAGCTAGTACAACTTTTTCAATTACTTTTTTGGCAATCTTTGGGTTTTGCTCCAAATATTCATTTAGCTGATCGTATACGGTCACTTCAACGGCACTTTGAACTTCTGAGTTTCCAAGCTTTGTCTTAGTTTGACCCTCAAACTGTGGCTCTGCTACTTTGACACTTAATACGGCCGTGAGCCCCTCTCGAAAATCTTCCCCAGAAATAGCAACTTTGCTTCCAGATTTAATGATGTTGTTCTTTTCCGCGTAGCTTTTTAACGATCTAGTTAGCGCTCTACGAAAGCCAGAGACGTGAGTCCCGCCTTCTCGGGTATTGATATTATTTACATAAGAGTGAACATTTTCGGAATAGGAGGTATTGTACTGAATAGCCAAGTCAACAGGGACGCCCTCCACTTCTCCACTAATATGTATGGGCTCGGGTGTAATTCCTTCTCTGCTTTCGTCTAGATAACTAACAAAATCCTTTAACCCGCCTTCGTAATGATAAATGGCCTTGCCTAATTCAGGATCGTCTTCTCTTTCATCAACCAGTTCAATAGTGACCTCTGGATTGAGGAAGGCAAGCTCTCTCATCCGGTCAGCAATAATGTTGAATTTAAATTCAGTGGTTTGGGTAAAAATAGTCGGATCAGGCAGAAAGGTGATTATGGTCCCCGTTTTATCCGTTTTACCCTGATTAACTAAAGGGGTATGCGTAATCCCTTTTTCAAAACCCATTTTATGGATTACACCATCGCGGTGAATCTCTGCATTGAACCAGGTGGATAGGGCATTCACACAGCTAACACCAACCCCATGAAGTCCACCGGATACTTTGTAGGTGTCTTTATCAAACTTACCACCGGCGTGAAGCTTAGTTAACACAACCTCTACGGCGGGTAGGCCAAGTTTTGGATGCATATCTACGGGAATCCCGCGGCCGTTATCTGTAATTTCCATAGAGCCATCTTTTTTTATGGCCACAGTGATATAATCACAATGCCCAGCAAGGGCTTCATCAATGGAATTATCTACTACCTCATTAATAAGATGGTGTAAGCCTCGTTGCCCGGTATCTCCAATATACATGGCGGGTCTCTTTCGAACTGCTTCTAAACCTTCTAAAACCTGAATATTCGACGCTTTATAGTCGTTTTTGTTAGTTGTAGCCATAAATTTATTAGGGTCGCGTTGTAAGATGATCGTAATTACCAATGAAAATAGCGTTTATAGCGCCAAAAACAAAAAAAGTCAGGGTTATAATCGAAAATATCAGAGATGTGAGCGCAGGGGTCAAATTTGAGGCCTGAAGCACAAGAAAATCAATGTGGATAACCGCAGAAAAGTGTGGAAAACCACTGTGTTTGTGTTTTTTTACCCTAAAAGTCATTGTTTTTTGAATTTTATAGCTCTATCTTTGGTGTCTATCTCAAAAAATTCTAGAACTAAAAACATGTCGCGAAGAGACGATATTACAGGAAGAAAAGCAATGAACGGTTATCGTTCGTCAAAGGCGAACAATAAAACCAAACATCGCTTTCATTTAAATTTACAGAAACGGAGCTTCTATCTTCCAGAAGAAGATCGATGGGTTACTTTAAAAGTGTCCGCAAAGACCCTCCGTACCATCAACAAAAAAGGTATTTCGGCTGTATTAAAAGATGCACGTCGAAGAGGAACCTTACTTAAAAAGGTATAAAAGATGGCAAAAGGTAATAGAGTACAAGTTATTTTAGAGTGTACAGAGAAGCCAGGTAGTTCTCGATATGTCACTACAAAAAACAGAAGAACCCAAACAGAGCGTATGGAAATGAAGAAATATAATCCTGTTCTTCGTAAGCATACCCTTCACAAAGAAATTAAATAATATAGAACCATGGCAAAGAAGCAAGTATTCGGTTCAGAAGCACTACAACAAAAAGCCTCTGCTCGTAAAATGGCAAAGGTAGTTGTTTCTACCAAAAACGATAGTGGAAAATATAGCTACAAAGAGGTTATGATAGACCAAGAAAACGTGGCAGAATTTTTGACTAAGAAGAAATCTTAATCCTGTTTCTCCGACATTATTAAAAAGGTTATGCATTTAATTGTATAACCTTTTTTTTTGCCTATTTTTTAGGGGAATACGATAGTTGAGATGCAGCCAAACCAAACAATGTTTAATTCAAGTAATCCATGAACGTTAAAGAGACCATATTAGCCGATCTAATTACAGCGATGAAAGCAAAAGATTCGAAGCGCTTACAAGTGCTTAGAAGCCTAAAGGCTAAATTACTTGAGAAAGAAATTGAACAACGTTCGGGAGGTAAAGCAGAACTTTCGAATGAAGATGCACTTGCGGTCCTAACAAAAGCAGCCAAGCAACGTAAAGAATCAATAGATCAATACACCGCAGGAAATCGATTGGATTTAGTAGAAGCGGAAAAAGCAGAGTTAGAAATAATAGAGTCCTATTTACCGGCACCTATGTCAGAAGATGAAATCATTGAGCTTATTGATACTCAAATAAATAAGGTTGGCGCCACTGGTATGCAAGATATTGGCAACGTAATGGGACCAATAATGGGCCAACTCAAGGGTAAGGCTGACGGTTCTTTAGTTAACAGGCTAGTAAAGCAGAGATTAGGTAATTAACACCTGTCGTTAATTAATTAATGGAGTTTGTATGGAATATATAGTAGATATATTTATAGGCGTACCCCTACTTTTTTTGGCTTATAAAGGTGCAGTTAATGGTATAGTTAAGGAAATACTGAACATCGTTGGTTTGGTATTGGCGGTTTATATAACCTTTAACTACATGGATATTGCAGCAACCTATGTAGCCGCTTTATTTGAAGATGGCACCCAAAGCTTTATTCCCTTTTTAGCTGGCGCTCTATTATTCATTATAGTCTTATCTATAATTTCTTTAATAGCATATTGGACACGAGAGTGGTTAGATGCTGTAAAACTCGGCACCGTAAATAGATTCTTAGGATCTTTATTTGGTATGCTCAAAGGTGCAATACTAATGAGTGCGATATTTTTATTATTAGCAGGGTTTCAGGTTCCTCGAGAGGATCTTAGGGAACAATCCATACTCTATCCCTATGTAATTCAGGCAGCTCCAGTTAGCTACAATGTAATTACCGCCGTTTACCCGGGCGCAGAGAATTTTACAGACACTATTCGTAAAACATTAGAAAACTATAACCCGGTGGATAAATTACCGGTGATTAATCCTTAATCCGTACAATGAGCGTTTTACCAGTTGAGCAACAATTAGCACTAATCAAACGGGGTGCCGTTGACATTCTTCCAGTCGAAGAGTTAAAAGAAAAACTAAGAAAATCGATTGAAACAGCGACACCCTTAAAGGTGAAGCTCGGAGTAGATCCAACAAGGCCAGATTTACATTTAGGGCATTCCGTAATTTTGCGCAAGTTACGTCAGTTTCAAGATTTAGGTCATGAAGCCATTTTAATTATTGGTGGTTTTACAGCAATGATTGGAGATCCAACGGGACAAAACACCACAAGACCACCACTTACAAAAGAAGAGGTAGCGTTAAACGCTCAAAGTTATATTGATCAAGCAAAAAAAATATTGGATACCAATCGGCTACAGATCGTGAATAATTTAGATTGGTTAGGACCGATGTCTTTTATGGATGTAATCCATCTTAGCTCAAAAATGACCGTTGCTCGAATGATTGAACGGGACGATTTCTCAAATAGATTTTCAAACAATGAACCGATTTCACTTCACGAGTTTTTATATCCACTAGCTCAAGGCCAAGATTCAGTTCACTTAGAAAACGACATAGAACTAGGTGGCACGGATCAGAAATTCAACTTATTGGTCGGTCGAAATTTACAAAAAGAACGTGGCTTAAACCCTCAAGTCTGTTTAATGATGCCATTATTGGTTGGCACAGACGGTACCGCAAAGATGTCCAAATCATACGATAACTATATTGGCATTAATGAACACCCCAACGATATGTATGGTAAAGCCCTATCTATACCGGATAACCTTATTTACACGTATGTTGAGTTGACTACGGATATACCCAACGAAGATTTACCAGCCGTAAAACTGAAGATTGAAGTTGACCCACGAAATGCCAAACATGATTTAGCGTACACTCTAGTAAAGATGTATCATGGTAAAGAAGCGGCGGAAGGGGCTAGGCACCATTTTGAAACAACCGTCATTCAAAAGATGGTCCCAGATGACGCTCCAGAGTTTAAGCTGAAAGACGGACAAGAATACCGAATTCTCGACATCATATCGGCCCTAAAATTTTCCCCAAGTAATGGCGAGGCAAAACGACTAATAAAACAAGGTGGAGTTAGTCTGGATGATGTAAAAATCATGGATGTTAACTATAGTTTTATAGCCGAAGAGGGGAGTGAGCAGGTCTTGAAAGTAGGTAAGAGAAAATTTGCACTGCTAAAAAGCGATTAAAATGGCCGATCTCAAAATAGCCTCATATAATGTGAATGGAATACGAGCAGCCACTAAAAAAGGGCTACTCACCTGGATCCATGAGACCGCACCAGACCTTATCTGTTTTCAAGAAATGCGCTCAAGTGAAAAGGACATGCCAAAAGAATTAGCAGAGCTCGATTATATTCAATACCACCAAATAGCACAAAAAAAAGGCTATTCAGGAGTTTCTATCTTTAGCACTTCACCGGCCAATACTATTCACTATGGCATAGGGGTCGATTGGATTGATGAGGAGGGCAGGGTGTTGACAGCAGAATATGATGAGTTTAGATTGGTTTCCTCTTATTTCCCAAGTGGAACCACAGGCGATGTACGACAAGACATGAAAATGGAGTTCTTGAGTCATTTTATGGATTTTGCCATGGCTCTTAAAGAGGACGGAAAACCTACGATAATCACGGGTGATTTTAATATCTGTCACTTGGATATTGATATTCATAATCCAGATAAACAGCACAATACATCGGGTTTTTTGCCAGAAGAGCGTTCATGGGTGACACAATTTTTATCAAAAGGTTATGCAGACGCCTTCCGGGAATTACATCCCACTCTTAGAGAGACCTACTCTTGGTGGAGTTACAGGGCGGGGTCCAAAGCTAGAAATAAAGGGTGGAGGATAGATTATCACATGGTGAGTGAGACGATGAGTCAACGAATCTTAGAGGCAGAAATTGAATCAAAGTGGGACATGTCGGATCATGCTCCAGTAACCGTAACCTACCGGTTCTAACATGCCTACTCATTATAAAGGAAGCTCTGGCGAAATAGCCACACTCAATGCGTTTATAAAGTTAACAAGGGCGAGTAATACCCTACATCTGCAATTATCGAGAAGTTTAGCCGATTATAAATTAACAGAAAGTCAATTTGGGGTGTTAGAGGCCTTATATCATTTGGGGCCGTTGAATCAGCGAAGCCTCGGAGAGAAAATTTTAAAATCGGGCGGTAACATTACCATGGTTATCGTCAATTTAGAAAAGCAGGGTTGGGTAACTAAAACGAAAGACCAAAATGATAAACGCTCACACACCATTACTCTTACGGCTGATGGAAAGCGTTTCATTGAAGAGGTGTTCCCAGGACATTTACAAAGAATTTCTGAGCTTTTCAGTTGCTTGGAAGAAAATGAGCTAGCGGAACTGTCCTCTTTGTGTAAAAAACTAGGGGTATTCGCATCCCAATGGAAAGCTGAGTAAGAGACCGGTAAAGCATTCTACAAAAAAACTATAGCTCTTCTTCTAATTTGCCAATTTGGTCTCGAATTCTGGCGGCCTCCTCGAATTCCATATTTTTTGCCGCATGCAGCATAGTCATTCTTAAGTGGTCTAAAAGCTTATCCTTTGACTCAAAATGAACTTCATTCATGGCGGTATTGGCTTTATAGGACAGTCCCTTATCATCAACTCTAATACTCTCCATGTAATCGGATTGGGCAGCGGCTTCTGCTTCTTTGGAAAAGTCCACTTTTTGGGTGGAAATAAGGGCAGGGTCAACCAGCGGTTTAAGCTCTTTTTGTATGGTTTCTGGAGTGATACCATGTTTCTCATTGTAGGCCATTTGGATTACCCGGCGCCGATCTGTTTCTTCAATTACTTTACGCATGCTTTCGGTTATTTTATCAGCATACATAATGGCTCTACCATCCACATTTCTCGCAGCCCTCCCGACAATCTGAAATAGAGAGGTTTCAGAACGCAAAAAGCCTTCTTTATCAGCATCCATGATAGCCACTAAGCTTAATTCTGGAATATCAATACCTTCTCTTAAAAGGTTTATTCCCACCAGCACATCAAAATCACCTCTACGAAACTTGTATAAAACCTCTATTCGTTCAAGAGCATCAAGTTCACTATGCATGTAAGCAGCGCTAATGCCTATTTCTTTCAAATAGGCGCTTAATTCTTCAGAAAGTCTTTTAGTTAGAGTGATAACCAAAACGCGTTCTTTTTTTGCAACACGCAGACGAATCTCTTCTAAAAGATCGTCTACTTGATTTCCAAGTGGCCTTACCTCTAAAACGGGCTCCATTAAACCAGTAGGCCGTATAATTTGTTCAGTAAATACACCCTCGCTCTTTACCAGTTCATAATCGGAGGGTGTAGCACTCACAAAAATGGCTTGATTAATCATTCCTTCCCATTCCTGAAAGGTTAAGGGCCGGTTATCCAACGCCGAGGGTAATCGGAAACCATGTTCGACCAATTCAGTTTTTCGAGAACGATCCCCGCCATACATGGCATTTATTTGTGGCACGGTTTGATGGCTTTCATCCACTACCAGTAAAAAATCTTCCGGGAAATAATCAATGAGACAATAAGGCCGTTCACCTGGCTTTCGTGCGCTTAAATGCCTAGAATAATTTTCAATTCCACTACAATACCCTATTTCTTGGATCATTTCTAAGTCAAACAGAGTCCTTTGTTCAAGCCTTTTAGCTTCCAGGTACTTATCAAGGTCCAAAAGCTCATCGACCCGTTCGGTTAACTCAGTTCTAATAGCTTTTATAGTCTCTTCTTGCCGACCTTTCGAAGTAACATAATGGGAAGCGGGATATATGCGGAATTCTTGTACTTGCTCCACGATTGAGCCGGTTTCAACATTAAAAATGGCCATTTGTTCGATTTCATCGCCCCAAAAAGTAATACGCAAACCCTCGTCAGAATAGGCGGGAAACACATCAACCACGTCGCCGCGAACTCTAAAAACACCGCGGTGAAAATCATTATCCTTTCGGGTGTAATGGAGATCTACTAAATCATAGAGCAAGGTATTACGAGGAATTTCTGTCCCAACGGCTAAGGTGATGATGAGTTTTTCATATTCTGAGGGAGAACCAATGCCATAAATGCAACTCACTGAGGAAACGATAATAACATCGCGGCGTCCGGACAGTAACGAGCTGGTGGCGCGCAACCTAAGTCGCTGGATTTCTTCGTTTATGGATAAATCTTTTTCAATGAACTTGTCTTGCGAAGAGATGTATGCCTCGGGTTGATAGTAATCGTAATAGGATATAAAAAACTCGACCCTGTTCTCTGGAAAAAAATCACTTAGTTCGCGAAATAGCTGCGCGGCCAAAGTTTTGTTGTGGCTCATCACTAAGGTAGGTCGCTGAACCTGTTCAATTACACTGGCTACGGTTCGTGTTTTTCCGGATCCAGTAATCCCCAAAAGAGTTTGAAAACGGTCGCCTGCAAGAATTCCTTCGGTCAATTCTTTGATTGCCTGAGGCTGGTCGCCTGCTGGGTTAAAAGGGGAGTGAAGCTTGAATTCAGACATGTGATAAACTAATTAAACAAAGGTAAGGCCTTTTTCCTTAACAAGTGTCCCACAGGATAAATTCATTGTGAAAGGATTGGTAAATCAGATACACATGGCGTATTATAGCGAGAGTTTAGAACTAGAGTAGAAGAAACTGTATGCCCCATAAAAACAAAAATCTAGAAGTTTTTCGCAATCAAATAGATTCAATAGATCAGCAAATACTTGATCTATTGGTTGAGCGTGGACACATCGTTAAACAAGTTACGGAAACAAAATTAGCGCATCAGTTACCTGTTTTTGTTCCTAAACGAGAACAGGAAAAGACAGCTGCCTTTAAGGAATTAGCTCGAGAAAGGGGAATAGACCCCATCTGGGCAGAGGATTTTTTACGCTTAATTATGGGTTCTTCAAGGCAGCGTCAATCTGAAGCGGCATTCCCAAGATCTACCCAAGTCGCTAAGCATATCATATATATCGGGGGCGACGGCGGTATGGGTAAGTTGTACAAGCGCATTTCAGATCAAACCGGGCACAAGACAACAAGTATAGATAAAAGTAACTGGTATGAATTAGATGGAGCCTTAGAGACAGCCGATATGGTTATTATTACGGTTCCAATTCACGTGACGGAATCAGTTATTCAGAGGTTAAAAGGAAGGCTTCCTAAACAGGTGATTTTGGCTGATTTCACCTCAAATAAACGCCGACCCATAGAGCAGATGAAAGCCATTCATACCGGTCCTATTTTGGGTTTGCATCCAATGCACGGCCCTGATGTAGAGAATCTCTCTAAACAACTTATGGTGGCGTGTCCGGTACAGCAGGCCGAGCAAAGCCAATGGTTTTTAGAACAATGTGAACTTTGGGGCATGAGGTTAATTGAGGCGGAGGCCGAAAAACACGATCATGTAATGCATTTGGTTCAAGGCTTGCGACATTTTGTTGCTTTATTGCATGGCTCGTTTATGAAGCATTATGATCTTAATCCCAACGATATGTTGGATTATTCGTCTCCCATTTATCGCGCCGAGCTCATGATGACGGGAAGAATCTTTGCACAAAGCGCGGAATTATATGCAGATATTGTTTTTTCTAATGAAGAAAGGCGAGCACTATTACTCAGATTTTTTGAACATCATGCACTATTAGCGGAGATGGTAAAAAACAATGATCGTGAGGGCTTCATTAAAGAGTTTGAACAGGTGACTGATTTTTTTGGATCATTTGCGACCAAGGCACTGGAAGAGTCGGGTTACCTAATTAACCGATTGGCAGATCGGTTTGCTTAGAATTAAGGTGGTTTATTGTATACAGTTGTTTGAGGCTGCATTCATAGCGGCTCTTAACAAAAAAGTGCTCACTATTGGTCTTAGCTAAAGTATTGTTTTAACAGAGTTGGGAAAGTATATTATTGATATAATATAGTTTAGCTAGCATTCTTCACATTAATTGGGTACAACATTCTAGAATAGGGATAGATATGAGCCACACTTTCATTGTACGATTGTGCGTGGTTGTATTGTGCATATTAAGTACAGGCTCCTACGCTCATTATCCAGAAAAAAATTACCGTCTATGAACAGACTCAAATAGAGCTAAAAAAGTCTTTAACTGAAGAGAAAGAACGGGTCATTTATACAAGAAATCTTGGAATTAGTGTGGTTTTTATTGTTGTAGTGCTTTTTTTGGTCATTGTTTTTGCGCTGGAAAGAAAGCAAAAAAAGGTGGAGAACGAATTGTTTTCAACAACACTGAAATTAACTCAGCTGAGTGGAGATGAGCTAAAAAGAAGTGTAAGTGAAATTTATTTCGGTAAGCCATCCCAAGTGATTATTGAGCAAAATAAACAGCTCTGGGAGTTGTTTAATGACATTATGGAAAAAATGATCACCGAAAAGTGGTATCGAAATCCTGAGTTTAGCCTCAATGAATTAACAAAAGAAGTTAGAAGTAATACCAAATATGTTAGTAGCGCGATAAAATTATTCTCTGGCTTAAACTTTAATTATTTCGTTAACACATTCAGGGTGCAGGAAGCAACAGAGCGAATGTTACAGGATAATTTTACCATAACAATGGAAGAGCTAATGCATCAATGCGGCTTTCAAAATAGGGGGACTTTCTATAGAGCTTTTAATGCTAAAGTTGGGATGACTCCCAAAGAATTTAGAAAAAGAGTGGTTTCTGAAAGGGATATAATGTAGGTTTGATGGAACTAAACCCCCTATAAAATATTTATTTTGGCGTTATTTGTACGATGGTAAAAGCGCAATTAAAAAAATCGAGATTCTTTACTAAAGTAGCGACAAGCCCGCATATAAGACGACACATTATAGCCTCTTGCACGATATTTTTTCTAACCAATATGTGGCTTGGAATAGGGGTTAATCAACATTACGGCAGTGTGCTGGCTCGTGAGATTGATACTCAAGATCAGCAACAAAATGAAACTTCAGCAGGGGTACTTGAACGTTATGAACGGTTGAAAATAGAATATAATCAAGAGCTCAATAACAAAGATTTTCTTGAGAAAGCGGATAGTATAATGGGTAGGTTGCAACAATTAGAGGGCTATGATGCGTACCTAACCATTGGCTTAGAAAAGTGGCCAATCCAAAATCAAATGGGCTTTTACACCAAGGTCCAAGAAGAGGTTGAATACATTCTCCGCCTATCTCCTTCAAAAGTAACCGTTGAGAGAAAAGAAAAAGCAGAGTTACTGTTACTCCAAGCCTATGTGAACTCAAGAGCCATTACCAAAGCACAGAGCTTGGGGGTGGAAATTTTGCAAGCCACCGAAAATATTAAAACAGCAACAACGGCTAAGAACTATTTGAGCAATGTTTACGCCTATGCTGGCAAATACCAAGAATCAATGGAGCTGCTTACAGAAAATCTAGAGTATTATATCAATATAAAAGATACTGCTGCACAAATAGTTGTGTTGAACAATGCGGCGCAGATGAATCATGATATAAATCAACATACCCAAACAGAATATTTTTACAAAAGAGCCGAAGACTTAGCCATTGAATCGGCTGATTTAAATAATCAATCGCTGGTTTATTCTAATATGGGGGTCTATTATAAAACCATAGAAAATTACGAGCAAGCTAGATTGTACTATGAAAAAGGATTAGATATTTCATTACAAATGAATGACTTATCAGCCATGGCCCAAAACTTGTTTAATATTGGGAATGTGTATTACGAGGAGGGAAATTTTAGAGAGGCGCTTACTTATTATAATGAGTCTCTTGCAATAGTAGAGGATCTAAATTATGAGTATCCAAAGGCGCTTATTTATATGATGAAAGGCACTGTTTCTATGGATTTAGGCTTTTATAATGAAGCATATCAGTATTTAATGCAGGCCAAGAAAATAAATAGTTTAAATAGCGATGTTGAATCAAGTCTGTTTCTATATGACAAACTTTCGATCCTTAAGCAGCTTACAGGTGACGATGAGGCGGCATTTGAATATCTAAGTAATAAGACAGACTTAATAGAAAACAAATACGAAGCCGCTTCTCTGGATAGTTTAAATCAAGCCATCATAACGTTTCAATTGAATGAGGAAATGCTTCGATTAGAGAATTCCGCCATTGAGTACGAAAAATTAATCCAACAACGAGTATTTGGATTGGTACTCATCGTATTATTGGGCATTGGATTGTCAATTACTTTGGTTTTAAATAACCGGAAAAAAGCACTAATTGAAAAACTATTTAAAAACTATAAAACTGAATTACAGGCCGAATCAACCCGTAAAAATTTAACACAAAAGGACTCATCAGATCCAACAAATAATCCATCGGAGAAGGTATTAGATAAATTATTTTTTAATTCTACTGCCGAACTAAGTAAACCCAACGACCATCAGGGTTTATTTGAACAAATATGTAAGGTAGTTTTGGAAGATGAGTTATTTCGAGACGTAGAATTAACGTTGGTAAAATTAGCTAAAACAGTGAACAGCAATACCACCTATGTAAGCGAGGCCATTAACTCTAATCTTGGTATGAGATTCAATAGTTTTTTAAACCGTATTCGTATTCATGAAGCCCAAAAAATCATGCTTGAGCAGGACGTACAAATAGAACAGGTTTTGTTGATGAGCGGATATAGAAACCGCAGCACCTTTTATCGAGCCTTCCAGACCGAAACGGGCTTAACACCAAGAGAATTTATTTCAAGTAAACAAAAATAAAAGCATACCTAAATTATATCTATAACAAGCCATGAATCGCCCTAAAGTAATCTCCGGTATTCAACAAATTGGTATCGGAAACACCGATGTAGTACAAACGACAGAGTGGTATCGGCGCCATTTTGGGATGGACATTCAAGTATTTGATGACGAGGCGACAGCCGATCTCATGCTCCCTTACACAGGTGGCAAGCCTCATGATCGCCGGGCCATCCTAAGCTTAAGTATGCGTGGTGGAGGGGGCTTTGAAATATGGCAATATACCTCTCGAAAGCCTACTGAAATGGAAGGAGAAGTTTACTTGGGCGATCTTGGTATTAACGCCGCTAAAATTAAAAGCGTGGACGTTCAAAAGAGCTACGAAGAGTTCAATATGAAGGGCCTTAACGTGGTTACTTCATTAAAAAACAACCCCATGGGAGAACCACATTTTTTCGTTAAAGATCTTCATGGGAATCTTTTTCAGGTTATTCAGGGGCAATCTTTTTTCCGGAAAAAAGAGCGAATGCTTACAGGAGGGGTGGCTGGTGCACTAATTGGCTCGACGGATATAGAGCGATCCCTAACTCTTTATCGAGATATTCTTGGCTACGATACCGTTATCTACGATGAGGAAGGGGTTTGCGATGATTTTGAAGGGCTTAATGGGGCAGGTGTTTCTTATCGACGCTGCTTAGTTCGACATTCACAGCCCCGAAAAGGGGGATTCAGTGCACTTTTTGGACCAACTGAAATTGAGTTGGTTCAACGCCTCGATACCGAGGCCAAACTAAACCCCCCGAAAAAATTGTTCCATAACCGATATTGGGGAGATCCAGGATTTATTCACCTTTGCTTCGACGTACAAGGAATGGACGCGCTTAAAGAGGAATGTGAATCGAAAGGATATCCTTTTACGGTAGATAGTGCGAGTAGTTTTGATATGGGAGAAGCAGCGGGCCGATTTACCTACATTGAAGATCCAGACGGGACGTTAATTGAGTTTGTAGAAACCCATAAGGTTCCAATCGCCAAAAAGTTTGGCCTGTTTGTGGATATGACCAAGAGAGATCCCGAAAAATCACTACCAAAATGGATGCTTCAGGCCCTATCACTATCTCGTATGAAGCCTTTATCCTAGCAATTGCTAAATCAACCATTGTAACCAAAGTGTGCTTGGGTTGAATGTACAAGCATGCTTAACGGTTCAAGGCTTTTTGTAGATAATCACTTAAGGCAAAATTCTCCAATGGCGCGTCCTTACGAAGGTACAACGGATGGTGTGGATGGCCGTTTTTTGAATGAGCCCCTCTAGTATAATAATGAGGGTTCAAATCCTTAATTGCATCATGAATATCGGATAAACAGCGAATTAAATAAGGGCGTTTTTCTATTAAGGCCCCCCAGGCACACCATACATGAACTCGTGACTGCTGACTAAATTCGTGCAAATAATGCCGAATCCAGTGTACATTTTCTCGATGCAGTACCGGCTGAAATCTTTTATGCATTTTATCAGGATTGGTAGCTCTTTGAGGGTATAAGTTCAACATCAACCAGCCATCATACCCGTTTTCCTCAGCAAATCTAGCAATAGAGGCGACAGTAGGGTCCAGGCGTTCTGGAGTGGCCGTGCTTGGATTTACCCCAAAACAAACAAAAGGGCGAGTTCCTTTCCTGCCCAAAGTAAATCGAGCTTTTGGTTCAGAATGATCGTACACCCAGGGCGCCTCTTTTATGTCCTGTACCAATGGCATTAATGTACGGCCTTTTTGTCCAATAGGCTTTCTGGGTCCATGGAATAATCAGAGGCATTCCGCAAAAAGTCTTTGAAACGTTGCGAGTTGTATTGCGCCATTCCTCTTTTTTTCATGACAATGTATCCATCGCTATTAATTACATAGGTCGTTGGTACGACGGAGGTATCATAAATAAGAGGTTTTCGGGAGCGCGGAAAGTACACCGGCATGCTATATCCTTTACGCTCAATAAAAGCCAGCGCCTTCTTAGGGTCTTCGTCCAGTGAAACCATCATGAAAACAACCTGTTCTTTGGTTTCTGCGGTTCGAGTCATATCCTCATATAGAGCCTGAATATTGGGCATTTCGGCGATGCAAGGTGGACACCAAGTAGCCCAGTAGTTCATGAATATAGTTTTACCTTTAAAATCGGCCAACGACACAGGCGCGCCAAGCTCATCACTTAGATAGAAATTATAGTCGGCCTGTTCAAAATTAGCGGCTAAATCGTCATAATTTTGGATATTAGCATCGGCTATTTTGGGTTGAATGATATGCGTATTGAGCAGTATACGTTGCGCAAATCCAATGACCTCGGTATGCCACCCCCCGATATACAAAATAAGCCCAATAGCAATAATGATTCCCCACTCACTCAATTCCCGGCGCCATGTTCGTTTGGTGGAGGTGCTTTTCTCTTTCATACGCATGTATTAGGTACAGATTTAACTGGTTGATGTGTGCCCGTTGGCCGTCGCAATGAATCTAAGTCGAAGCACTATAGTCCTAGATAATCGTTCTAATTTCATCTAAGGCTTTTTTTTGTATGTCTGGCACTTTTACCCCTTCCTTTGGAAACCCACAAACCAATAATAAAAACGCCTTTTCATTGGAAGGTCTGTTAAGCACCTCATTCAAAAACCCCATTGGACTAGGGGTGTGTGTTAGGGTGGCGAGTCCCGCATTATGCAAGGCGGTGATAAGAATACCGGTGGCAATTCCAATCGATTCTTTCACGTAATAATGTTTTTCTTTAGCGCCGCCATCTTTATGGGCATAACTCGCACTAAATACCGCAATGAGTGCAGGCGCTTCCTCTAGAAATGGCTTCTCCTCGGTAGTTTGAAAAGCTTCTAGATCCTGTAACCACTCCTGAGTAGCTCGGCCATTATAAAACAAATGTTCTTCTTTTTCAGCCGCAATCCGAAGCTTTTTTTTGACCTGAGAATCGGTAACCACCACAAAATGCCACGGTTGTTTATTCGCCCCGTTAGGAGCAGTGCCAGCACTTTTTATACAGGTATCGAGTACTTCCAATGGGACTTTTTCCGACGAAAAAGCCCGAACACTCCGTCTTTTTTTTACAAGTTCATAAAAATCATTAGACCGTGTTCGCATCTCATCAGGGCTATATTTGGAGTATTCATCCCAAGCACGGAAAGGAGCAGAATCGGGCATAAGGCAAGAGGTTAGGTTGATTAAGGGTCAAATCAGTACATCTGGTTTATGTCAATACTATAAATATACCACCATTAATCTACAGGAACTTCGGATAAAACAACAGGAAACCGACTAGTTTGAACAAAATCCCACCATTTTTTGGTCGTCTCGTAGCGTTGGCGATAACGTTCTCGCCCACTGCCGCTTTGTAGGGCGGGGTGGTCTGCCATGGCCTCTAGCCAAGTTGTAACAGAAGCCGTATCCAGCCGGCCAATATTTCGGTCCAGAATCACTAAGTGGTTGGAGAAATCCCATGTTAATTCGGCAGTATGAGAAGAGTCATCTATAGTAAGCTTCTCAAGGTCATTCGATTGTTCACCTATAATGTTTTCATGTAGCCAAAGTGAAAGCAGGCCCGATAGACGATTTGATCTCTGTTGAGAGGTTTCAGTTTCATGATTGTCTGTGCCAGAGAGGGTGGAAAAAGTTGGATAACGAATAAATTCTTCGTTCCAATAACGGAACACCGTCGACTCTCGCAAGCTTGAGTCATATCCGTTAAATTGGGAGGAATCTGGTAGATAGCCACCATACTCTATGGCAACATAATCCCGCCAAAGTAAACTATCGATTAGGCTCATAGCTCGCCTAGTAGGCCGGCGCCTACTTGTCGAATCAAGTTTGCTATCTAGTTGAATTGCCCGTTCCCATTCCCTGTTCATCACGAATGCATCTCGCATTAGGCGTGTTGCAGACTCTGAGGTATCAAGCAAGCTAATATTTTGAATCAGCAATGCAGGTTTACCTAGCCATAGAGCATGAGAGAACCAACGAACCCGTGTAGATTCAGAAGTACTTAATGAGTTAAATGCTGTGTTTAGTACTTCATTCGCTTGTTCAACTTTAGCTGTTTCCCAATAGTAATTCCATTCATCAAGTAAGGCATAATCCGAAGCAGGATTACGAGGACAGGCTAACTGCCAAATAGAGGCTTGCCCAAAGAGGGCATTCGAACGCCGTCTGTCAGTTTCACTGGTTTGTTCCTTTAATGTACGTAAATAGTGATGCCATTCCTGGACGAGTTGTTCAAGTGGGGGATAATTATTGGATAGCTTAGAGCTACGATAGGATTCCTTTAGATAGGCTAAAGGATATTCTTGAAGCAAGAATCCCACAAACGCTCCCGCTACTGTATAGCTTAATCCAGATGATTCCGAATAAAACCCCCATGGACTGAATAAATTCCGAATGGTTTCGATAGGAGGAAATTCGGGTTGAGCGGCTACAAGTTCATTCAGTGTGCTATGCTGACTTGCCCCCTGGGTTACGGCTTCAGCTAAACCTTCTATGAGGGCGATGTTCCAAGACCCATTAAACAATAAGTTTCCAAAATCTTTGGCAACCACGTGAACCAATTCATGTTCCAAAACACCAGCTAGATGATTATGTGCAATATGCAATTGATCTTTGGTTAACCAAATAGGTACATAACTTGTTTCTTTAGCACCCACGAGTTCCTTCTTTTGCCACTCATTGGCATAAATATAACTCTCTATTTTAACGCCTTCAGGCCACTCTAAATCAAGCGTATCGAGTAGGTTTTGCAAATAAAATTCATGCCGAAAAGCCCAGCGTTCAACCTCAGCAATTGGAATAGTATCGTCCGCATACAAGCTAAAATGAGGCGTTTGAACATGAGTAGTAAGATTTTTTTTAAGCGAAGAATAGGTGGTAACACCACCCCAATACCCGGCGGTAGAATACCCAATTAGTAATGCAATTAGGATACTGTACATACCTAAGCGCTTGCTTAGCTTAGGCCCACCCTTTACTTGTTTGGTGCTAAGTAAAAGGAAGAGAGCTCCCCAAAGAAGAGTGATCATACGAAAGGGAATGTATGCTGCTGGAAAAGGGGCTAGTATATCATAAAGAGGACCAGGCCAATATCCCCAAAGATGGTTAAAAAAATACAGTTGTGGGGAGTTAAAAAAAATAATCAACCAACTGCCAACCCCAATCCCTAGAATCCATAAGCCAGCAATTACGGTTGGAAATGCACACCCTTTTACAGAGATAAAACGACCTATTGTACTTCCTAGAAATAGGCTTAAGTAAGGGCCCAATATCCAAAATAAAAGCCCCTCCCAAGAAAAGCACCCTCTCCACAGGTCAAAAATGAGAATCACCCCAGCAAAAAAACTAAGTAGGAGACTATCCCGAATAAGTCTACGATCATAGGAAAGAGTAGGTTTGAATAAAAACCGGCGTTGAATACGCGCCTCTCTAAGAGCACTCCACAAGCCTGCAAGAATGGAGGCAACAAAAGCCAAGTCCACATGAAGCGTGCCTATAAGTGGAAGCTGGCTAGCACCTATCCCAGTTATAAGAATAGTGAGGACATGGGGGCCCCTAATCATACAAGTGGTTGTGAAGAAATCTGTGTGTAACAAACGAAAGTAAAGATATGGGATTTTCATAATCCCACCTTAGTGAAACAGGGCTGTGTTGCCTGTTTTATTGTTAACGCTTGAATAAGGTACTAATAACAAACCAAATATTTTCTTTTCTCTCGGCTAATCTTCTGCTAAAATAAGGAAACCAATCCGTACCAAAAGGCACATATACCCGAGTAGGATAACCAAGCCTGTTGAGATCAATTAAGCCTTGTTCTCGTAAGCCGTAAAGCATTTGAAATTCAACCCTAGAAGAGGGGATATCATAGTCTGCTAAGTAGGATCTAATCGCACGAATAAGTTGGTCATCGTGGGTCCCAAATCGTGGAAAAGAAGTGTTATTAATCAGCACTTCTGCATACGCATTAAAGGCCTCTCGAATATCGGACATTTGCTGATAGGCTCTTGATCTAGACTCTTTATACGCTCCTTTTACTAGCCGAACGTCTGCCCCCAAACTAGCTAATTCAGCAATATCCTCCTTACTTCTATGCAGCATCGCTTGAATTACGGTACCTATATGTTGAGCGCCGTATTCGGCATGAGCTCGTTTGAACAAATCCAAGGTAAGTTCGGTATACGCACTGCCTTCCATGTCAATTCGAACAAATTGATTTTGTGACCGTGCATGTTCCATTAGAGTAAACAGATTATCTGCACAATACTCCACATCAATATCTAATCCAAGCATGGTTAACTTGATCGAGATTCCGCTCAATAATTTGTGTTGCTTAATCCCTTTGAGCACGTCAATGTAGGCCTCTACATTCTGGTCAGCCTGTGAACGAGATGTTACATTTTCTCCAAGCAAATCAAGGGTAAGCTGATGATGGGCTTGATTAAGTTGTTTAGCAGCGGGTACGCTTGATGAAAATTCTTCGCCAGCAACAAATCGCTTAGCGAAAACAAACGGTAATTTCATAGGGATAAGTAAGGCTTTTTAACGTCCAATTAATTGTTAACGATGAGGAGTGAGGGAAAACTAACCAATTGATCCTAAGCACAAACAGAGATAGGATGAGCAAAGGTACGAGTTTAGTTCAAATTATCCACCTAACTGTAACCTTTTTGTATTCATTCCGTACTGTTTCATGTGATTATTTATTGGCGTTATATGGTAGGTGTCCAATTACAGGTGTCTCTTTAGGCATGTTTAGCACTAAATCATCCAGTTAAAGCAGTTTTAAGGAGCCAAAGCTTAGGTAAACGCTTATAAATACAGGAATAAGTCAAAGACTAAAGAAGTAAGAAATAGTTAAGTAACAGCATAGCAAAAAAGGCTAAACAGTAACAGCCAAAAGATCTCAAAGAAACCCTATAAATCCCAATATTATGCATCTCCAACCCCAAAAACCTGATACAATTAGAACGATCAAGCACATTTTTCCCCTTGTATTAGGCCTATTTTTTGTGAGCTCCTCGCATCTAGCTTTTGCTCAATCACCGGTCGCCTCACAAGAATTTACTGTGGGTGATTATGCCGAGGTAGAAGTGTCTACGAGTGGTGGACGAATCGAAGTGATTGGGAAAAGTACGACTAAGGTTACCGTAAACGCGATTGCTTACGTGAATGGAAGGAGATCCTCAAATGCTAATTTAGATAACTGGTCAATAACCATAGAAGAAATTCAGGGCAAAATAGTGGCCAAAGCTGAAAAAGAAAGTAATATGGGGTGGTTGCGATGCTGCAAAGACGAGAGCATTGCTTTCGAAATTGAAACGCCGGTTAATACAGAGCTCAATGCCAGAACTTCAGGGGGTTCGGTCAGTATTGAAAACCTATCAGGGAACCAGTATGCTCGTACATCAGGTGGTAGAATGGAAGCTAACAATATCCAAGGAAATGTTGAAATGCGCACTTCTGGCGGGGCAATACGACTTGAAAACATCGAAGGCCAAGCCGAAGTAGCTACTAGCGGAGGATCAATACGTGCTAAAAAGGTCACCCAAGGACTAAAAGCCAGAACCAGTGGCGGCTCATTACATCTTCAGGAAATATCAGGAAGTTTAGAGGCCAGAACTTCGGGAGGAAGCATAGATGTACGTTTAGTAAATCCTATTGAGTACATAGAAGTTTCAACTTCTGGTGGGAATGTTACGGTTGAAGTCCCAGAGAATCTTGGATATGACTTAGAGCTAACTGGGAGCCGGGTTCGAACAGAGTTAAGAAATTTTACCGGGAGCTCTTCTAGAGATGCGATAAAAGGAGCAATGAATGGGGGTGGGATACCTTTAAAAGCTCGGACCTCTGGGGGCTCCGTCTCGCTTAAGTACTATAAAGCAGCATCTTAGATAGTTTATATGGCATGAGTGTTAATTTCCGACTAGTTAGTTAATGAATTTACGAGGGAGGAATCCCTCGTTTTTTCTTTAGAGGAATAGGTGGTATTTTGTACCTATGCAAGAAATGAATGTAGAAAATAACACAGAAAGGGAACGACCAAGCTTTGAACAAGCTTTAAAAGAGTTAGAACATATAGTTCAAGAGTTGGAAAAAGAGGATGTGTCTCTGGAAAGGTCTATTGAACTGTATCAAAAAGGGGTTGAACTCTCAAAAAAATGCTCTGATTTATTAGAAAAAGCAGAGTTAAAAATTCAAGAGGTTCAGTCTAGCTCGAATTAATTTCTGGGTTAAACCATGGATTCTATCAATCATACAGTGAATAACGAGTCTTTAGTGTCTGTTCCTACAGCGGGTCCCTTATTAAAGAACATTCAATCGCCTGCGGATCTAAAAAAGCTCTCACCAACACAGTTGCGAGAAGTTTCAGACGAATTACGCCAATTTATAATCGATATAGTCTCGGTACATGGAGGTCATTTTGGGGCCTCTCTGGGTGTGGTTGAATTAACAGTTGCATTGCATTATGTCTACAATTCACCTGATGATAGTATTATTTGGGATGTTGGACACCAAGCTTACGGGCATAAAATTTTAACGGGTAGAAGAGATCAATTTCATACCAACCGTACCTATCAAGGCCTATCGGGTTTTCCGAAGCGCTCGGAAAGCGAGCATGACGCATTTGGAGTAGGTCACTCGTCCACTTCCATTTCAGCGGCCCTTGGCATGGCGGTAGCAAACGACTTAGATGGTACAGGTAATAAAGTAGTCGCTGTTATCGGCGATGGCGCAATGACCGGTGGGCAAGCCTTTGAAGCGCTTAATAACGCTGGGTTCATGAATAAAGATGTGTTAGTCATACTCAATGATAATAATATGTCCATTGATCCCAATGTGGGTGCTTTGAACGAATATTTAGCGGATATAACCAGCAGTAAAACGTTTAACAGGGTTCGAGACGAAATTTATGACCTGTTAGGACATTTTAAGGCGGCCGGTGATACCATGCGTAAAATAGCTTCTCGCTTAGAGTCGGCTATTACCGCGGCGGTGACTCCAGGGTCCTTGTTCCGTTCTTTTGGCTTTAAATATTATGGCCCTATTGATGGTCACGATGTTGATGGTCTTAGGAAAACGCTTGAAGATTTAAAAAATGTTAAGGGGCCCAAGCTTCTGCATGTAGTTACTGTCAAGGGGAAAGGTTTTGCACCAGCTGAGAGAGAGCAAACTAAGTGGCATGCTCAAAGTTCACCGTTTGACAAAATAACGGGGAAATCATTAGCCTCACCATCGGTGAAAGTGAAAGCCCCAAAGTATCAAGATGTATTTGGCGAAGCATTAGTTCAACTAGCTCAACAAAACGAACAAATCGTTAGCATGACACCAGCCATGCCAAGTGGTTCTAGTTTGCTGCCTATGATGCACGCGTTTCCAGATCGAGCGTTCGATGTTGGCATAGCGGAACAACATGCCGTTACATTTGCGGCAGGTTTAGCAGCACAGGGTAAAAAAGCTTTTTGTGCTATTTATTCTACCTTTTTACAACGTGGTTTTGATCAATTGGTTCATGACGTAGCTATTCAAAAACTACCCGTTGTTTTTTGTATTGATCGCGCGGGCGTGGTGGGGGCTGACGGACCAACACATCATGGGGCTTATGACATAAGTTATTTACGGGCGATTCCGAATTTGATTATTTCTTCGCCATTGAATGAGCAGGACCTCAGAGATATGATGTTTACCGCATCAGAGTATGATGAAGCGGCATGGGCTATTCGCTACCCAAGAGGAGTATCAACCGGTATGAATGTGAGAGAGTATTTTGAGTCAATGCCCATTGGTAAAGGCAAAAAAATTAAGGATGGAGAGGTCGTTGCTATAGCAACATTTGGCCCCATTGGTAAATATGCGATTGAAGTTTGTGAGGCATATGCTGCCGAGGGGATTCACATTGCGCATTATGATATGCGATATGCTAAACCGTTAGATATACAATTACTCAACGAAATAGCGCTGAAATTTGACCACGTGATTACATTGGAAGATGCCGCGGTGGTAGGTGGGTTTGGAAGTGCAGTCGCTGAATATTATGCTACATTAGACATGGATTCTATAGCGGATAGATCGGCCCGAGAACATAAAAATAATCCACCTAGGTTGCACATAATGGGTTTGCCAGATAGAATTATTGAACATGGAACCCAACGTGAACTACACGATGAAGTGGGTATAGGACCAGACGGTTTAACGGAAAAAATAGCTTCTGTATTGGCGCATCAAAAAGTCTCTGAATTTAGCGCCTGATAAGCGGCTTTTTGTATGAGTTTAGGAATACACGATTTTGATTTCGAATTACCGGAGCGACTGATTGCACAACAACCCGCCCACCCTAGAGATCACGCCAAATTGTTGGTGTATGACCGTGCAACTCAACGTATTCAAGATCGCTACTTTTACGAATTAGATAGCTTGTTAGAGGCGGATACCACACTGGTCTTAAATAATTCACGGGTCGAAAAATGCCGTTTATTGTTTGAGGGTGGAAAAACTGAAATTTTTGTGTTGGATACGATAGAACCGTATCACGTTCAGGCAATGGTTAGACCTGGAAAAAAGTTTAAAATGGGAAAAAGAGTATTGTTGGCGCCGGACCTTTATGCCGAAGTGCTCTCAATAACCGAAGATGGACTTCGGACATTGAAACTTTCTCACTCACTTGGCGATGCCGTTTTTGCGCCATTTAAGCATACCCCCTTACCCCCTTATATTGCACAAAACGAAGCATTATCAGAGGAGTATCAAACCATTTATGCCAAAGATGAGGGAAGCAAGGCGGCGCCTACTGCAGGGTTGCACTTTACCCCAGAATTAATGCAACGTATTGCTAAATCAGGTATTTCTGTTGAAGAACTCACGTTACATGTGGGCATGGGTACCTTTGCACCGGTTAAGACTGAGCGAATTCAAGAGCACATCATGCATGAAGAGAGGTATTTTTTACCTGAAGGGGTGGCTGAGCGATTGAATAATACACCCCATATTACGGCGGTGGGCACTACCAGTGTTCGGGTCTTAGAGTCAGTGGTAGCATTAAGCATGGAAGTTGAATCTGGGGCTAATAGAAAATTTGAAGCGGGAAGCGGTAGCACGGATATCTTTATTACTCCAGGGTACCATTACCAAGCGGTTGATGCACTAATCACCAATTTTCATCTTCCAAAAAGTACCCTTCTCATGTTGGTAGCTGCCTTCGTGGGTCTGGAAGAAATGCATCGTATATATGCTCACGCCATAGCTACAGAGTATAGGTTTTATTCTTTTGGCGATGCAATGTTGTTGAGATAAATCTACTCAGACAAGCCCATCATAGGCTTTGGCCTGGAATAGAATTACGCCAGGGTGAATTTTTCCGATAAAAAGTTATAAAAGACCGAAAAAACACCATCGAAAATTATTATATTTAGGTCTTATTTTAGGTAATCAGATACAAAATTGTTGTAAACCACTTGGTTTTACGTATTAACTGACCATCAGAATTACATACATGTCAAACGTAGTTACGATAAAGCGAGGCGTCAATATTGATCTCGTAGGGGAAACCAATCCTGAACTAGGCTCCCCTCATTCCATCTCCACTGCAGCTCTTAAACCCTCTGATTTCCAAGGCGTTCGATTCAAGTTGTCCGTCAAAGAAGGGGATGAGGTAAAGGCGGGCTCGCCTCTTCTTTATAACAAAGATGTAGAGGCAATGAAATTTTGCTCACCCGTAAGTGGTGAAGTGGTTGCTATCGTTCGGGGCGCCCAACGAAGAATATTAGAAGTGCGGGTGTTGGCGGATAAAAAAACCAAGTTCGAAGACTTTGGTGCGGCAGACCCGCATAGCATAGATCGCGACGCCGTTATCGAAAAAATGCTCCAGAGTGGAGTTTGGCCTATGCTTAAGCAACGGCCGTATAACGTTGCAGCAAATCCAGAAGTAACGCCTAAAGCAATTTTTATTTCTGGCTTTGACACCGCGCCCTTAGCACCTGATATGGGAATAATTTTAGAGGGCCAGGAAAAAGAGTTTCAAGCAGGGGTGGATGCTCTTGCAAAATTGACGGATGGTCCAGTACACTTAGGGCTTAGTGAATCTAAACCAACGGGTAAAACCCTGGCTTCGGTTAGAGGAGTTAAAGTTACCAAGTACAAAGGGCCGCATCCTGCCGGTTTAGTAGGTGTTCATATACATCATTTAGATCCCATAGATAAAGGTGAGCATGTATGGACGATTGCACCTGAGCATGTAGTCATTTTGGGGCGTCTATTTTTGACAGGAACCTATGATGCGCGTACGGTAGTGGCTTTATCAGGTAAGGAAATTAAAGAGCGGCACTATATCCAAACGGTTGTTGGAGCCTGCGTAAAAGAGCTTTTAGAGAACAACTTATCTGATGATGTTCCCGTCCGAATTATTTCAGGTAATGTGTTAACAGGCACAAAGATAGAAGAAGATGGGTATATGGGATTTTATGAGCACCAAATAACGGCTATTCGAGAAGGCGTCGAGCCAGAGTTATTTGGTTGGCTTATTCCCAAGCCAGACAAGTTTAGTATTTCCAGAGCACTCCCTTCGTGGTTTATGCGACAAGTAGGCCAAGTGAAATACGACTTGGATACAAATAATCACGGAGAACTCCGGGCATTTGTGGTAAGTGGGGAATACGAAAAAGTATTTCCTTTTGACATATTTCCAGTACAACTACTCAAGGCCATCTTGAACGAAGATATAGATGCCATGGAGAAATTAGGATTGTATGAGCTCGTGGAGGAAGATTTTGCTCTGTGTGAAGTGGTTTGTACCTCTAAAATAAATGTTCAAAATATCGTGCGTGACGGACTAAATCTGTTACGATCCGAAGTAGGCTAAATTAGTACTAGGTTAATTCAAACGATAAACTATTCAATTTCCAATGAAAGCTTTACACCAATTCATTGACAGTAATGTTCACCCATTATTTAAAGAAGGATCAAAATTAGAGAAGTACTGGCCGGTATATGACGGTTTTTACACCTTTTTATTTACACCCGGCCACACGGCCGATGGAAAAGCCCATGTACGAGATGGGGTAGATTTAAAGCGTACCATGAATACGGTGATTACCGCATTAATACCCACTCTTCTTTTTGGGATGTGGAATGTCGGATACCATCACTTTAATGCAATCGGAATAGACGCCACATTCTTCGAGCAATTCTTATTTGGTGCTATCAAGGTAATTCCCATGGTCGTGGTTTCATATGGAGTAGGCCTTGGTATAGAGTTTTTGTTTTGTGTTATTAAAGGGCACCAAATTGAAGAGGGCTACTTAGTTAGCGGAATGTTGATACCTCTTATTATGCCGGTAGATTTACCCCTTTGGATGTTGGCTTTATCCGTAGCCTTTGCGGTAATCATCGGAAAAGAAGTGTTTGGTGGTACTGGGATGAATATTTTCAACCCAGCTTTGCTCGCTAGGGCGTTTGCCTTTTTTGCTTATCCGACCTACATGTCAGGGGATAAAGTTTGGATTAATACTACTGGTACAGAAGGAATGATGGCGGTTGATGGTTTTTCAGGCGCTACAGCGCTTGGCGAATACGCAACGACCGGTGTTTCTCAGTATAGTGCTCTGGACGCTTTTATTGGAATTATTCCTGGATCGGTTGGTGAAACATCAGTAATCGCTATTATGCTAGGTGCTGGACTACTGTTATTTACAGGTATTGCTAGCTGGAGAATCATGCTCAGCGCAGTTGTTGGTGGAGTAGTAATGGGACTTATTTTCAACGCCGTTGCCCCATTTGCACTTAGCGCGGAACAACAAGCATTTATGGCAGTGCCTTTTTGGCAACAATTAGTGATGGGAGGTTTTGCTTTTGGTGTAGTATATATGGCTACAGATCCCGTTTCCGGTTCGCAGACCGATACAGGTAAATATGTATATGGCTTTTTGATAGGATTTCTATCCATCATGATTCGCGTATTCAATCCCGCTTATCCTGAGGGAGTAATGTTGGCGATTTTATTTATGAATACGATGGCTCCTTTAGTAGACCATTACGTAATTCGAGCCAATATCAAGAAAAGAGAACAAAGATTAGCCCTTAAAACAGCTACGGCATAATTATGGATGTAAATAAAAATTCATACACCTTTCTATTCGCTACGGCTATGGTTGTAGTGGTAGCGGCTTCGTTATCCTTTGCGGCGACCAACTTAAAACCGTTCCAGGATACCAACGTAGAACAAGAAAAAATGCAAAGCATTTTGAGTTCTATCCAAATACAAGTAGAACGTTCTGAAGCACCGGAAGCATACGGTACATACATTACAGAAGTGATAGTTTTGCAAAAAGGAGAAGCTATTGAAGGGCAAGATGCTTTTGCCATTGATTTAGCCAAAGAGATTAGAAAATCAGACGAGGAACGCTTGTCTCCTTTATATATAGCCGATAAAGATGGTGAAACCTACTACATAATCCCATTGCAAGGTAACGGACTTTGGGGGCCTATATGGGGATATGTTTCTTTAAAGCAAGATATTAACACGGTATATGGGGCAACCTTTGATCATAAAGCTGAAACACCTGGGCTAGGAGCCGAAATCAATACGCCCGTATTTGAAGAACAGTTCAAAGGGAAGCGTATGTTAGATTCTAATTTGACCTTTGTTGGTATTGATGTGCGTAAAGGAGATGCTTCTACCGAATACCAGGTAGATGGAATCTCTGGCGGTACCATTACTAGTGATGGAGTTGAAACTATGATTCTAGACTGTGTAAAGGAGTATGTTCCTTTTCTAAAAGAGCATAGCGGCAAAACAGCCACAGCAGCATTAATCAGTGAATAGTACCATAGCCAGATTACATTCATTCTCAAGACAGCCAATAAAACGACCTTATAATTCTGATCTAAACAGCCAATCCTTAATTAACCACTCATGGCCGACGTATTAGAAAAAAAAGAGGAAGCAAAAGACCTACTGGTCGATAAGCAACCTAAAGAACCTCTTTTTAGTAAAAAAAACAGAAAATTATTAAACGATCCGCTGAACGATAACAACCCAATCACTGTGCAGGTTTTGGGGATTTGTTCCGCTCTTGCCATAACAGTCAAGTTATATCCCGCATTGGTTATGTCCATTTCGGTGTTGTTTGTAATGGCTGCGGGGAATGTGATTGTATCGTTAATGAGAAACTTTATCCCTAATCGAATACGGATCATTGTACAGTTAGTTGTAGTTGCATCTCTTGTAGCTCTAGTGGATCAAGTACTAAAAGCATTTGTATATGATGTGTCTAAAGAGCTTTCTGTATTTGTAGGTCTTATCATTACCAACTGTATAATTATGGGTCGTTTAGAGGCATTTGCCTTAGGTAACACGGTTTGGAAATCATTCCTAGATGGGATTGGGAATGCGTTTGGCTATGCTTGGATTTTATTAGCAGTAGCATTTTTCAGAGAACTTTTAGGCTCAGGTACGCTGTTTGGTTTCCAAATTATACCAGATGCCTGGTATTTAGCTAATGGCGGGTTTTATAGTAATAATGGATTTATGCTTCTTCCGCCCATGGCGCTTATAACTGTAGGTATCATTATATGGGTACAACGTGCTCGCAACACTAAATTGATCGAGGAATAATCATCATGCAAGAACTCGTTAATTTATTTGTAAAAGCTATTTTTGTTGACAATATGATATTTGCCTATTTCCTAGGCATGTGTTCATATTTAGCCGTATCGAAAAAAGTTTCTACTGCTGTAGGACTTGGAATAGCCGTAATTTTCGTGTTAACGATTACAGTACCAGTAAATTTCTTATTAGAAAATTATATACTTCGCGAGGGCGCACTATCTTGGTTAAGCCCAGCATTTGCTGAAGTGGACCTAAGTTTTCTATCTTTTATTTTATTTATTGCGGTAATTGCCTCAATGGTTCAGTTAGTTGAGATGACGGTAGAAAAATTTTCACCAGGTCTGTATAACGCATTAGGTATTTTCTTACCACTAATTGCTGTAAACTGCGCTATTCTAGGTGGTTCACTATTCATGCAGGAAAGAAACTTTATCGGAATAACCGAAGCTACTGTTTTTGGATTCGGTAGTGGAATAGGTTGGTTTTTAGCCATCGTTGCTATTGCCGCCATTCGAGAAAAAATTCAATATTCAAACGTGCCTGCCCCGTTAAAAGGTTTAGGGATTACATTTATTGTAACCGGACTAATGGGGATTGCATTTATGTCCTTTATGGGTATTAAGTTATAACACCAAAACGTTTTTATACGATATCATCATGGCATTAGCAGCAACCACATTAATTGTATTTACCAGTGTAATAGTATTTTTTGTAGTAATACTACTTCTGGTATCTATATTGTTAGGAGCGAAATCTGTATTAACTCCGTCAGGGCCCGTTAAAATCACCATTAACGGTGAGAAAGAGATTGAGGTAGCCTCTGGGAGTACTTTATTGAGTACGTTGGGAGACAACAAAATCTTTTTACCTTCTGCTTGTGGCGGTGGCGGAACTTGTGTTCAATGTAAATGCCAGGTACTCGAGGGTGGTGGAGAGATCCTACCTACAGAAACACCGCATTTTACCCGTGCTGAACAAGCAGATAAATGGAGGCTGGGCTGTCAAGTTAAAGTAAAAGAAGACATGAATATTCAGATTCCTGAAGAAGTCTTTGGAATTAAAAAATGGCAAGCAAAAGTTGTGTCAAACTATAATGTGGCTTCATTTATCAAGGAATTTATCGTAGAAATTCCTGAGGAAATGGATTACAAAGCGGGTGGATATATTCAGATTGAAATACCACCATGCGAAGTAGATTATAAAAACATTGACATTACAGCCCACCCGGAAGAGCACGATGCCCCAGATAAATTTCAGCTAGAATGGGATAAATTTGGTCTATGGGATCTTAAAATGAAGAATGAGGAGACTGTAGAGCGTGCCTACTCAATGGCTAGTTACCCTGCAGAAGGGCGTAAAGTAATGCTTAACGTTCGTATTGCAACTCCACCATGGGATCGTGCTAAAAACGGTTGGATGGATGTGAACCCAGGTATTGCGTCATCGTATATATTCGATAAGAAACCAGGAGATATGGTGACTATTTCAGGACCTTACGGGGAGTTTTTCATTAAAGAAGAAACCCAATCAGAAATGTTGTATGTGGGTGGTGGTGCCGGGATGGCTCCCATGCGGTCCCATTTGTATCATCTGTTTAAAACACTAGAAACGGGACGTAAGGTTTCTTACTGGTATGGTGGTCGTTCACGTCGTGAGCTATTCTATTTAGATCACTTTAAACAACTAGAAGATAAGTTCGATAACTTCAAATTCTATGTTGTGTTATCGGAACCACTTGAGGAAGATAATTGGGTCGAGAAAAAAGATGTCGATGATGCAGAAGGTGACGGTTTCTTAGGATTTGTTCACCAAGCAGTGATAGATCAGTACTTATCTAAGCATCCTGAACCCGAAGAAATAGAATTCTATTTCTGTGGTCCCCCACTTATGAACCAGGCTGTTCAAAAAATGTGTGACGATTGGGGAGTGCCCGAAGAGAACGTAGCGTTTGATGACTTTGGCGGATAATATCAACGCGTATGTATAGATTAATGCGAGTAAACGCAGCAAATAGAAACGGCCTTGGTCGTTTCTATTTTGTTTTAGGGCTATATACGTATCTAATGCTCACAATCACCTGTAGCTCGTCTACGGCTTATGAGACTTTACAAGGGCAAGCCCAGGGATCTACCTATACTTTGCAGTTTGAACGTTCCAAAACTATAGAAACGCAGCTGTTACAAAAGGAGATAGACCAGCTATTATCGAATATTGATCAATCAATGAGCACGTATGTACCAGGTTCAATTATCTCTAAATTAAACCAATCTGAGGGTGCTTGGGTAAAAGTTGATGCTTTATTCATGAGGGTATTGGTATCAGCATTAGGAGTGGCAAATGATACCGAGGGCGCATTTGATCCTACAATAGGCTCGGTCGTTCAATTATGGGGTTTCGGATTCGATGAAATGCGCGGGGACATTAGCGAGAAAAGTATTCAAGAAGCCCTCTCACGATCTGGTTTTGTACAAATTAATGTGGACACTTTGGAGGCTAGCGTACGTATTCCCAATGGATTTTCCATTGATTTTAACGCTATTGCGCAAGGATTTTCGGTGGATACGTTGGCCTTATTGTTAGAGTCAAAGGGTATTCAGAACTATATGGTAGAATTAGGGGGAGAAGTACGTACTCGTGGTTATAATGATCGGGGAGAGGTCTGGAAGATTGGTATCGACCGGCCCGATGATGGAACTACATCAAACAGAGAGTTGCAAGCCATTATATCCTTGGAGGGTCAATCGCTAGCTACTTCTGGTAATTACCGAAAATATTGGGTTGATCAACAAACCGGTGTTAAATACGCTCACACTATAGATCCCTCCACAGGTCGGCCGGCCATGAATCAATTACTAAGTGCAAGTATCTTACATCCGCAGGCAACACTGGCTGATGCGTACGCCACCGTTTGTATGGTTTGGGGGCATTTAAAATGCATTGAGTTTTTGGAAAGTAATGCGGATTATTCAGGAGTACTTATCTATACCGATGTAGAGGGGAATTGGTTTACTTACTACAGTCCTGAGTTGGTCATTTCGATGGTTCAGACTGACTAAGGGTGTTTGGGGTCTACTTTAGAGTATTTTCCTCCTAAACTAAAAGTCATATCTACACAAAAGGGCTAAACTCGGGCTCTTCTTTCTTTTGTGTCAACGACTTGTTGTCTTCACTTTTACACTTCTGATCAGGTAGCGCACCGCATAAACTACAAGCCTCTCCCTCCTCATTAAGGAATGGGCTATTGCTTGCGCAGGTACCAGCAAATTCACCATCTTTTTTGGCCCATATTTTAATGGCTATACCGGCAAAGCCAATACCTAAAAAGGTGATAGCTAATAATAGAGTGGCCAAAAATACTTTCATGGATGGATTAATTTTTATGATGAGCTAAATTGAAATACTACGTAAAAATCGCATTATTTATGATAAATGACAATAAAAGCTTGTTATAAATAGTCTGTTCAAGGAGTAAAATAGGTGCTTCTCAGTGAACATTTCCCTATATTTATCGTCCATTAAATATGTATGCGCCCGTAGCTCAACTGGATAGAGTACCAGGTTTCGGCCCTGGGGGTTGGGGGTTCGAACCCTCCCGGGCGTACAACTAATTTAAGCTAAGTAACATTATTACAGTTATTTAGCTTTTTTATTTTGCAGGAATTGTACAAGTTTTGTACAACTTATCTATAGTTAAGAGTGTTTTAACACTAAATCAAGCGATGTATATCCTATCTAATATCTAAGTATCCAGATAGATCTACATTTAGGACATCTTGAGAAGAATGAAATGCATTCCTGCCACTTAGTTCTTTTCCAGGTATGTTTACACTTAAGACATTTCATTTTAGATCATATTATTTCAACCAAATTTAGCCCCTAAGGGCCAAAGTCTAGGTGGATGGGAGTTTGGTTTATCCCGCTATTGCACTGCTTAAAAAGAACGTAAAGTACACAGAATAAATCCACTCACTCCGTATTTATATATAGTACGTGGAGTGGAGTGAGTAAATAAATAGGAAAAACTCTACTCCTAAACACAACGGATGCCAATCATACTTCCCTTGCTTGACATTGAGAATACAATTCGATAAATAATTCAAAACAATGTTTATAAAACAACTAAAACAATAGCATTATGGATTTGAGTAGATATACTGATGGGTTTTTTTCTATTGATGGAACACACGGTTTTTTACCTATTCGTTCACCTTTAGCTGAATTACCAGATAGGTACAAAGAACTTCAATCAATCTTAGACGATTTACCAACTCAAAGGGTTGACGGATCTAATGGTTTGTTGTCAAAGGAAGGCCTTATAGAAAAAAGAATAGAGCATTTAAATGACTTTAGTGATTTAGTAGCCAATGAATCAGATGTATTTATTATTCAGGCTTTATTTAGAGCATATGCATTTTTAAGTTCAGCATATACACTAGCTCCTGCTCATTTCGAATATAAACGAAGTGGAAATTATGGGAAAGCTAATAGCATATTACCGAAACAATTAGCAAAGCCTTTCTGCATTATTGCTAATTCTTTAAATGTGTATCCATGGCTCGATTATCATTATGCATACTCTTTAGGGAATTATGTAAAAAAAGATGAATCTCTTGGGTTAACATGGGAAAATCTTGAAATGGCAGTAAAGTTCTCTGGACTCCCTGATGAAAGGGGATTTATCATGTTACATGTAGACATAAATGAGCATTCACCTGAGTTATTATCTGGAGTCTTTTCAACGCTTGAACTTTTGCAAAATAGAGAAGATTCCTCAACCTTCAGTGATGATGATGTTTACAAAAATCTTGACAAATGTCATCGAGCAATGAGAAAGGTGAATGAAAGAAGAAAAGTAATGTGGAAAGCTTCTAGATGGAGACACTATAATGATTTTCGCGTTTTTATCATGGGAATTAAAGGTAATGAAGAAATATTCGGTGATGGAGTTATTTATGAGGGCGTAGATAATCACCCAAGACAATATCGAGGCCAAACAGGTGCTCAAGATAATCTAATACCCACTATGGACATATTTTCTGGGGTCATCAATCATTATCCAAACAATGAACTAACTCATTATCTTATAGATTTAAGGAGTTATAGACCAGTTTGTGTTCAACGATTCTTCGAAGACCTTAGATTTGATGTTACCAATCTTCACCCAGATGGCTTAATCGGCACTTTGAGAGAACATAATTTCAATCGCAGTTTAGTGTCATTATTGGGAATACTAGAGGAAATTTATCTGTTTCGTAATGGGCATTGGCAATTTGTTCAGAAATACATCATGAGTAATACAAAATATGCTAAGGCAACAGGAGGAACTCCTATTATTTCATGGATACCAAATCAAATAAAAGCAGTTATTTCTGCAATGGATTCATGTATTCAATCGATTTCACCAACCTATGAACAGACTAAGATCCTACTCTTTAAGACTGAGTTACAAGTCAAAAAAGAATTATTGAATGATCAGTTATCTGCTTTACAAATGCCCGACTATCAAGCTGAAGATGTATTTATACTAAATAAAACCTACAAACTTGAAGATGAAACATAATTCCTGAGGATACTGAACATTTGCCGGAGATAAATTAAACTAGATTAAACTAAATTGATTCATAAGGTCAAGGTTGATTGGTATTTTTAAATCTTATCCTAGTATTACCTTTGTTAAAAAAACATAAACTAAACCAAATAAATCCACTCACTCCGTACTTATATATAGTACATGGAGTGGAGTGAGTAAATAAAAAACCCCATCATTATAAATCCAAATATCTCAACTATATTTGGCCCCTAAGGGCCAAAGTGAAGGTGGGTGGGGGTTTCTTATATCCATCTTTTGTACTGTTTAAAGTATATTTGTATGCTTAAGTAATTTAATACTGTTTTTTTATACTATTCTTGGATAAATCTATTATAATGTTTCAGCGTATTTATCCCCTAATATAATAAAACAGTGTATGATACCAGATAGAGTCCTAAAAGTTATGTTAAATGGATATGGGCATTTCGGCTCAACATCTAGCAATTTAGTTCCTGCTCATATTGATACATTAGGAGCCTCGTGTAACCCCGAAACTGATGAAGCAACATTCTTTATTCGAAAATCATTAGCCGAGAAAACCCTTATAAATTTAAATGACAACGGTATGGCTGCAGTATATTTAGGACTTCCCTCTCATGAAGCATATCAAATTAAGGGTCAATTTATTGGTTCACGAAATTTAACAGCCGAAGAGTTTGAAGCATCCAGTAAAATCAGAAACTATTTTATTGATATGATTAGTGCAATGGGGTTACCGAGAGAGAATATAGAAAAGTTGTATGGTGTTGCACCGGATATTGGCCTAACAGTTAAAATTAAAAATATTTATATCCAAACACCCGGACCTGAAGCGGGCACTAAACTAGAATTCTAATATTTGTTAAATGATACAAGAAAAACATCAATTTGCTATGAATGGAATGTACCCTAGCACCTTTTCGACTTGTTCAAGAGAAGGAATACCAAATACAACTGTAATATCTCAAGTTTGGTATGTAGATGAAGAACATATAGCTTTATCCTTTCAATTCTTTAGTAAAACTAGAAGAAATATCTCTGAAAATCCTCTTGGTTACTTATCAATAATTAATCCAATGACTATGGACATGTACGGACTTGAAATAGAGTTTGTTCGGTCAGAAACAGAAGGTGATTTATTTGACGATATGGATATGAAGCTACAAGCTATAGCTTCAATGTCAGGAATGGAAGATATTTTTGAATTAAAGGCAGCCGATATCTATAAAGTGCATCACATCAAAGACATAAACCTATAATAATATTCATCCACTATAACATTATTTGGTATGTCATAGATTAAAATAAAATAAGAATATAATATGGATGGCAAACTAAAGGAGATTGAAAAGAGAAAAGAACAAGAACGACTTCTTGAAAGAAAAAAAAGAGAAATAGAATTAATTAAAGACGTTTCAGGTCAAATAAACAAAACACTAGATATTGATTCTATTGCCCAAACAATGCTTGAGCTAATGGATAAGCATTTTGGCTTTGAGCATTCAATGATATTAACACTAGATAGCAATAATGAAACTTTAAGTGTTCTTGCAACACACGGTTATAAAGATAGGGGAATTGGGGCTAAAGTTAGAGTTGGTGTTGGCGTAATTGGCATGGTGGCTAAACGTAAAAAGTTAATGAGGATGGCCAATATGCGAATGCAAATGAATTATATGCATGCTGTAAAGAAGGAAGTAATCAAATCAAATAGCGATAAAGTAAAAGAAACGGTTCCCCTACCAGGTCTGAAAGATGTTGAATCACAAATTGCTATACCGATGATATTAGATGAAGAATTAGTCGGGGTATTTTCTGTTGAAAGCCAAAAATTAAATCTATTTGACAAAGAGGATGAATTAGTAATAACAATTTTAGCAAACCAAACAGCAAGTGCCATCAAACATGCTAATCTCTACAAACTCGAGCAAGAACGACTTACTCAATTAAACAAAGCACACTCAGAGCTAGCTGACCTCAATCAAAATCTGGAAAAAAAAGTAGAGGAACGAACCTCTGAGTTAGTCGAACTTTCAAAAAAGCTAGCTAAATATTTTTCTCCTCAAGTTTATGAATCAATATTTTCAGGAAAACTTGATGTAACTGTAAAAACTCAGCGTAAACAACTAACTGTCTTCTTCTCCGACCTACAGGGGTTTACTGAATTAACAGAACGTTTAGAGCCTGAAATTCTTACTGAGCTACTAACTGATTACCTTACAGAGATGTCTAAAATAGCTATAAAATGGGGCGGAACTATAGATAAATACATTGGTGATGCTATGTTAGTTTTCTTTGGAGATCCATCATCTAAAGGATACCAAGAAGATGCTAAAAATTGTGTTGCTATGGCTTCTGAAATGATTGAAAAATTGAGTAGAATTCGAAATAAATGGCTTAATCGTGGAGTATCAAAAACCTTAAATGCACGCATAGGTATACATTCAGCTGTTTGTACTGTAGGAAATTTTGGGTCTCAGGACCGGTTAGACTATACAGTAATTGGCAATGGGGTTAACTTAGCGTCGCGATTAGAGTCTAATGCAAGAGCAAATAAAATTCTTATATCTGAAGACACTTATTTATTGATAAAAGAAACTTTCACTTGTATTGAAAAAGAATCTATTTCAGTAAAAGGTGTTTCTTATCCGGTAAAGACTTACGAAGTTCTTGAGAAAATGGAACCTTCAAATGTAAAGACACAACCAATAAATAAAGTAATGCCAGGATTTTCTCTAAAGTATAATCCATCTGAACTCTCAGATAATGATACAGCGATTAAGTTAGTCTCTGATTTACTAAAAAGACTTGAAAAACAAAAAAGCCTAAATGATTAATTCTTACTCATCTGTTCCTTAAGTAACCTCTGGGTTGTCTCTCAATCTAAGGTGGATTTAAGTCCACCATTGTTACTGTACTTCGATTAGTACTTCACGATGATCTTCTAGGACACATATTTTAGACTTAAAGCTTCGAAAGCCGATTTCACTGTTAAAGAAGATGCTGATGAAAAAATATATAGGTGAAAAAAAGACCACTCTGTAGAAGTGGCCTTTTTGATATACTTAAACCTTTTTTAAAAAAAAGTTTCGATGAGTAGACTTTTCTTGTATAATTCATCAAAATTAGGCTATAAACGAATATTTTGATACATGTTTAAACGAACTTTTTCTTTTTTACCCACATTATTTTTAGTGACGTTATTTGGTTTTTTTACCTTTGGACTGCCGACGGTAACTGCTCAAATGTCTGGAAACACAACCATGCAAGAGGCTCATGAACAAAAATGGGCTATTGCATTGCACGGTGGAGCAGGTTATGTCTCTCCCGATATGCCAGAAGAAAGAAAGGCTCGTTATATGGCTGCGTTAGATTCCGCTTTGGCCATAGGGGTGGATATTTTAGAACAAGGGGGTTCATCGCTAGACGCTGTTGAACAGACCGTTCGTTTTTTAGAAGACAACCCACTATTCAATGCCGGCCGTGGAGCGGTTTTTACCAACGAAGGAAAAAATGAGTTAGATGCGGCAATTATGGATGGTTCACAGATGAACGCAGGAGCAGCGACTGGTCTGACAACGGTTAAACATCCAATATCGTTGGCCCGTATTATCATGGAAGAATCGAGACACATTTTATTTGCTGGTGACGGTGCCGAGCAGTTTGCAGATCAAACCACCGTCGAGCGAGTAGATCCAGAATATTTTAAAGTACCGGCTCGATATGAAGCTTGGAAGCGCGCCAATGAACACCAGGGATATTTGGAATCCCAACCTGATAATGGGTGGAAAATGGGAACAGTGGGTTGCGTAGCCGTAGATAAAACGGGCCGCTTAGTAGCGGGCACATCAACAGGAGGAATGACCAACAAGAGGTATGGAAGAGTTGGTGACGTGCCCATAATTGGATCAGGAACCTATGCCGATGATCAAGTAGCAGTGTCGGCAACCGGTTGGGGAGAACGTATTATGCTTAATGTTTCTGCTCATCGCTTGGCTAGCCATATGCGATATACAGGTGCTAGTTTGAATGAGTCGATGGATTATTTGGTATATGAATTACTGAACGAAGGAGAGGCTGGGTTTATCGCTGTAGATCGAAAGGGTAATATTTCAATGGAAACGAACACGGGTTCTATGTTTCGCGCATCTCAAAGCGAAGGTGGAGAGAAGACCGTTGCCATTTGGAAGTAATTCTTTTATCCGCGATGAAAGCGATCACGTAATTCTTGGACGTAGACACCAATATCGTTTCGCAATTCATGGAAGCGTTCATGAAGACCTAGATAGTCGGATTTTTTGAATAACCCCTTTCCCTTTAGTTGCACTAATCGATTTAACCCATTATTCGCATACAACAAAGATCGCTTGGTGTAAGCAATATTGGCCCCCATGTATTCATGGTCAAATCCAAATGAGTATCCCCCGGCTAATTTGGCCCCTATTTTTAGGGTTTCTTCAACAAAGTCGTCAATTTCGGGGCTTTGGTGTTTTTCATCGATTGATAGTGCCCATCGTAAGACGTCAATAGCCAGGTTTTTTGACCGCGAGTATATTCGTAAATTATCTAAACTTCCGTAGTTCGAGTACGCAAAATCCTCGCTTAAGGCTTTCCATTCTTCTCCTTCGTCAAAATCCATTTCCGCATCTTCGTCATATTCTTCTAGAGCGTTAAATGGAAATTCATCTTCATCAAACTCATCTTCGTCTTCCCAATCTTCGTCATCTGGGAAATAGGCCTCGTCTAGAAGTAATTCTTCTTCTACGTAGGCTTCGAAAGCGTCATCTTCACTAACACTTTCCTCGAGCAAAGTAATCCAGCGGGGGGTAGAGCCACCACGAGGATCTGTGGTGATGAATTTCCTTAATTGATCACTCTTTTTCTCTACTTCTGAAATATGTGCATCCCACTGGTGTTCGTCCCAAAGTTCATCATCGGAATGGCTGTATTGCATATGAATGGAGCAATGAAGGTTAAGGTTTATTAAAAAAGCTGAATTTGGCACCCTTAGTCAAGAGCAAGTGGAAAAATACGGGTTTTTGTGGATAAATAAGTGTGTGAGCAGAAAAAAAGATCCTATCATTAAAGCAACCGAAAAAGACTAAAGTCGTTCCAGTACACCCACTACTACACGTGTTAGTTGCGGTTCTGCCATAGCGGCGGCTTCTAATACATCATCCAGACTTACGGGTTCAAGAGCATCGGGGAAACATTCATCGGTGATCACCGAAATCCCGAGCACCTCCATACTCATGTGTACTGCTGCAATCACTTCTGGTACGGTGGACATGCCCACTACATCGGCGCCTAATTGTCGCATGTAACGATATTCCGCCTTGGTTTCCATCATTGGTCCAGATACGGCTAAATATACTCCTTGGTGCATTTTTATCCCTGCATCGAGGGCCACTTGCTCGGCTGTGGCCAATAAACGCTCGGTGTAAGGTTGGGACATATCTGGAAATCGAGGACCTAAATCAGGATCGTTAGGACCAATTAAAGGGTTATCCCCTAAGAAATTAATATGATCGTTAATGAGCATGATATCTCCACGCTCAAAATTGGGGTTTAATCCACCACAGGCGTTGCTTACTAATAGCGTTTGTATTCCCAACATCTTAGCTATTCGAACTGGGAAGGCAATTTGTTTCATCGAATAGCCTTCATAATAGTGAAACCGTCCTTGCATTGCCATTACGGACTTACCACCTAGATATCCTATTAATAGTTTACCAGCATGGCTTTCTACTGTGGACACAGGAAAGTGAGGTATCTCCTCGTAAGGCAATTCTAATTCAACAGTCATTTCTTCGGCTAATTGCCCTAGGCCAGTTCCCAATATGAGCAAGTATTCTGGGTCAATGGGTAGGCGTTCTTTAATGAATGCAACAGCCTCGGCTCGCTGAATTCTAGCTTGTTGTAATGTATTGCTTGACATATGGTAGTCTTGTTAGTCTAATTCGTCTAAGAAGGTATTCATGAAGTCATCGTCATCTAGACTTGAGCTGGATGCTTGCTTCTTTTTTTCAGGGGTATTGGGTTCAGATTCTATGTCTTGGTCACCGGTTAACATATCTTCGGCCTCCGGGTTCATGGTAATATCGCCTGTTTCACCACTCGTGTTGGATATCGAGGGATCGTTAGATTGATCTAGGCTAGGCTTGGTTGAAACAGATGGGGAAGCATCCGACTCATCGGTGGGCCCATCGATGGGATCAAAAATATGGAATTCGTTGGCCGCAAATTTTTCGACCATACCCATATTGTTCTCTAAAAATTGTTGAAAGCTTTGAATCATTTCATCGCGGCGTTCGAGTAATCGTATCATATCCTGCCGTATGGTGGAGCGCTGTTGTTGTGCTTCTTGAATCATCCGATCGGCTTCCATATGAGCCCGGTCCATAGCAGTATTAGCTTCATTTCTAGCCTGCTCCATTTTTTGAGCTACCGACTCCTTTGTCGTTTGTAAGGTTTCATGAATGGCCTCTTCCACCTTCTCATAGTGAGTTATTCTCTTATTGAGCCCTTGTACTTGTTCTTGTAACTCACTGTTCTTTTGTTGGAGCTGTTCCATTTCGCTGGCCACTAAGGCTAAAAAGGATTGAACCTCTCCAACATCATAACCACGAAGAGATTTATCGAATTGATGCTGTTTAATTTCGAGCGGTGTTAATTTCATACTGCTTATTCCTTCGTTCTTTTTAGAATTTGATCATCATCCTGCTGTCCAACAGAAGGCTCATCGTTGACCCTGCGTTCTAATTGTTCTATTCGACGTTGTAGGTGTTCGATATGCCCACGTAAATCATTGGCCTCCCTAGCACTAAAGAGCCTTTTTTCTTCAAGGGACAGTTCTTTTTCTTTGTACGAAAAAATCATTCCGCCACCAATGGCGACAATCGCAATAACAGCAAACCAGGGTAAACCAAATAACATAATTAGAGGGATTAATTAAACTTGTACATTATTGCAGAAATCTATTTAACACAATACGAAAAAAGCATGAAAAGGTTGAATGCTAACCCTAATAAATCTAGGCTCTACTTCCAAAAATAGAGCTCCCAATTCGGAGCATGGTACTACCCTTGTCCAAAGCTAAAGCATAGTCGTTACTCATTCCCATAGAGAGTTCGGTTAACTTAGGGTAATTAGTATTATGGCGCTGCTGAAGATTTCGGAGTAACTCAAAAGAGTCAGAAATGGTAGTCTCATCATCGGTAAACTTAGCCATACCCATAAGTCCACGAACAAGAATATGGTCAAGTGTTTGTGCATGGGTAAGCAATTCGTCTAATTCATCGGCTTCACAACCACCTTTTTGGGGTTCTTCACTTATATTAACCTGAATTAGGACGTTGATAACTCGGTTATGTTGAGCTGCTCGCTTATTAATTTCGTTTAACTGTTTTACTTTGAATACCGAATGAATCCAATGTACATGCGCTGCGATAAACTTTATTTTGTTGGTTTGAAGTGTGCCAATCATATGCCACTGTAGGTCATCGTGGTCCAAAGATTCGGCTTTCTCTTGTAGTTCTTGCATTCTATTCTCACCAAAATGACGCTGTCCTGCGGCATAGGCTTCTTCGATCATGTGCAAAGGCTTGGTCTTACTCACCGCCACTAAGATGACCTCTTCTCTGTTTCTCCCACCCGCAAGACATTGTTGCGTAATTGATTCTTCAGTTTTGGCTAGTTGTTCTGTTAGTACAGACATAGAGGAGGATAAATAAATGTTATTACTTTTAACTTAGTGTTATTAGCCTTATTTTTAAAGCTCACTATTAATTGAAGTTAACCAATTTTTGGTACTGAAATTTAAGATGTACATACCTTTCTACTCGTGCTTATCATGCTCAGGCACCTACTGTTCGAGTCACTTTCTAATTCCTCACTCTCATAGTTCAGGAAGATAAGTGAGTCTACACATCCGACACATATCAACCTTTTTGAATCAGTGGGCTCCTCCAAGCGTCAAAATGGATTATGATAATGTTGGATTATTGGTTGGAAATCCAAATACCCCGGTTACTAGTATACTTACCTGTTTAGATGTGACCGAAGAAGTTGTTGAAGAAGCGATTCAAAAGGGATGTAATCTCATTGTCGCTCATCATCCCCTCATATTTAGTAAAATTGGACGCATAAATCCGACGCACTCACAAGGTCGAATCATTTACTCACTTATTAAAAACGATATAGCTCTACTGGTTGCTCATACTAATTTAGATGCGGCACTAGATGGAGTTTCCTTTGCGTTGGCAAATACGCTTGGATTAGATGGCTTACGTTTTTTAAAGGCTAGTGAGCCAATCTCAAGAAAAATAAGGCTGGTCACTACGCACGAAGAACCTGGGGCGGTCCTAAAACTGTTAAACTATTATTCGGCCGAGGATGCGCACTTTTTCAATGTAGAAAACAGATCAGACGGTATTGTATGTTTTGAAGCCACTATTGATCAGCATTTGTTAAAGGAATTAAAAGCTGGGCTAAAAAAAGAAGGATTACTGAAAGAAGGAAAATTTCAAGTAACTCAGTTAGCATCTCCCTCAAAAAATTATGGATATGGAGTCATTGGGCACTATCCCGAAGAGGGCGTTGGGATGAATGAATTTCTACACCTGGTATCTAAGGCGCTCAATTTGAAAGCAATCAGATATTCAGGTTCTGTAGATCGCATAAAAGAGGTAGCGGTTTGTGGAGGCTCAGGTAGTATGCTGAAAAAAGAAGCTATAGCAGCAGGAGTACAAGCATTTGTTACGTCCGACATTAAATATCATGACTATTTTCTGGAAAAAGAGAATTTTATGCTGTTGGATGTGGGACATTATGAAAGCGAGTACCCTATTGTAGAGGCACTAAAGAATGAACTCAGTGAAGCATTTGAGCAGGTTGATGTGCTGATGACTCAGCGAATTACCAACCCCATGAACGTATATCTGCCCGACCAAGAATTAAAAACCCACCAAACACCCGAATAACATACATGAAAGAAGTACTGCAGCAACTCGCTAATCTCCAGTATATCGATAGTAGAATTGATGAACTAAAACAGCTAAGGGGAGACCTTCCAGAAGATATTTTGGATGTTGAAACCGACATTGCTCGACTAGAGGCTAAACAAGCCAAGTTAGAGCAAGAAGACAAAGACTTATCTGTTGAATTGAATCAGCTTGAATTGGATATAACTAGTTCCACAGAAAAAGTATCAAAGTACGAGGAACAGCAACTCACAGTCAGAAATAATCGGGAGTATGATGCCCTCACTAAAGAAATAGAGGTCCAAAAACAGGTTATTGAAAAAGCTCATCTACGAATAGAAGAAGCCAAAAAACGCAAAGAGTTAGTTGCTCCAGAAAAAGCGATTATTGATGAAAAACTGGATGATGTACGCGCCGATCTTGACAAAATGAAAGCGAACCTGGATACGGTCATGAGTAGTACACAGGATGAAGAAGATCAGCTCATTGTTAAGAGAGAAGAAGTAGTCAAGAACATAGATCCACGATATCTTCGCAATTACAATAGATTGCGTAATGGGCTAAATAACGGTATTGCTGTAGTTGCAATGGATCGAGGAGCCGCATTTGGCATGAGCCTTCCCCCTCAAACTCAGGTAGAAGTGCGCCGGATGAACAAAATTATTTTCGATGAAAGTAGTGGGCGTATCGTAGTTGACAAGGCTTTTTTCGACAAAGCCAAAGAACAGCTAAGTTTCTGATTCACTTAAAATACTTGTATCTTTAATTGAATGCATTGGACAATCGCCTTGGGTCGCTTTGGCGCCCAGGGAGGAAAGTCCGGACACCAACAAGTACCGTGCTCAGCGATCCAATAGGCGTAGCTGAGGGTTTGCTTCGGCAAATACAGAAAGTGCAACAGAAAATAAACCGCTTCTTCGGGAGTAAGGGTGAAAAGGTGAGGTAAGAGCTCACCGCCTCTTGTCGTGAGACAGAGGGCATGGTAAACCTCACGGGGTGCAAGTTCACGCAGGCAATACGTGCCACTTGTCATAACGTTGCCGGGTGGAACGCATTAGATAAATGATTGTCGTTTCGAATGCTAAAGTGCTAATTCGAAATACAGAATCCGGCTTATAGATGTATTCAGCCAAATATGGAGCTCTCGTCCGAAAGGTCGAGAGCTCTTTCTTGTAATAGAGCCAAATCTAGTAAGTTCAAAGTTAGATGAACTAAATACTCTAAAGCAGATACTGGAGACTTAGCACTGTAAATTTGATACAGTACTATTGGTCAAGGGTTGAACCGAACCCCTTCTTTTATGCTTCGTTTCATTTGACGCTTAACATCTTTTTCTTTTATGCTATCGCGTTTGTCATAAAGCTTCTTACCCTTTGCTAAGCCAATCTGTAATTTTGCCTTACCCCGTACAAAGTATAGCTTCAGAGGTACAATGGTATTTCCCTTTTGTTGCACCCCTTTATCAAGAGCTCGTATTTCTTTTTTGTGTAGAAGGAGCTTTCGATCCCGTTTAGGCTCATGATTCATGTAAGAGCCATGATCATACGGCGAAATATGGAACTCTTTCAGCCAAACTTCTTCTCCTTGAACAAATGCAAAAGCATCGGTAAAGTTAGCTTTACCAGCACGGAGCGATTTTACTTCGGTTCCCTGAAGCGAAATACCAGCCTCAAAAGTTTCCACGATGGTGTATTCATGGAAAGCTTTTCGATTGCTTATAGTGGGTGTGTTATTTTTTTTTTCGCTCAAAAGGGTGATAATCCGAATTTATTTAAAGTGTAAAGCCAAATTCTTCAAGATCTGCAACTACATCTTCCGCGGGCGCACGGTTCCCAAAAGTAGCGTAAATGCCTAGTATTTGTTCAATCTCAGATAGGGCTTTTTCGTTGTCTGGATTAATTCGAAGAACCTTTACGTACTCACGTAACGCATTATTCATCTTATCTCTCATATTGGTCACGTTTGCATCCCTATATTCCAAAAACAAACCGTAATTCAAGTGAGTCATTTCTTTTAGCGTTAGAATTTCGGGGCTGTCAGGTTGTCCCTCTAACAATTCTAAGGCTTCCGTGTACTTATCTTCCGCTACTAGTTTGTCAATTTGGAGGGCTATGTCTACCGTGCTGGATAGAGTGGAGTTTTGCTCTTCACTATTGGACGAGCAAGACATGAAACTAATACTGAGTACGCATATGCCTAGGATGGAAAAAAATCTTTTTGAAGTGTTCATGAATGTGGAGTAGGGGTTACAGTTTTAGTCAATACAATTAGGGGATAATAAGAAGCTTAAGTGATATTTATAGGTCTTAAATCAGAGATTATTACTTTTTTACGGTGCTGTTCTGGTTGCAATAGATTGTTGAAAAGTCGAAATACATGGTGATATCACGGGTTCATACTTTACGAAAAGTGTTCTATAACTAGTGTATCATCGATCAAAAAGTGCGTGATAGGATGCACTTTAGCCCCCAAAATACCATTCACATAGGACATATATTGTATCGTGTTAACTAATTAAGGTCAAGGGATTAAGGCTAATACACAGTATAAAAATAAGCATACTTACCCAGCCTAAGAATGTACGCCCGGGGCTCAAGGGTTCTTCATATCGTACGGGTGGATGCTCAATTTTGACAACATATGCCGTGAAGAACGACCAGAAAAGCCATAGTACAGATCCTTCTTGTGCGAATGAGGGGGTCCATACATACAGAAAAAACCCACTCATTAGGAGAGAAAGTGGAATCATGGCTCCCATCCAATACAAGTGTTCTTTGTAGGCTTTTTTCATGAGTAGGCTAAGCATGATGGTCCAAATCCCCCAAGCATATCCTATAGAACCAAAGCCGTGGGTGGTTAAATAGTTTTGAAAAAGAGGGACGGCCTCAATACCGGCTAGAATGGTTAAGCCTCCATAAAATATTCGTGCGATAATACGGTGTTTTTCGTAGCCCACTAGACTATATAATATGTGGCCACCATCGAGTTGCCCAACGGGCATTAAATTAAGAGCCGTGAAAAATAACCCAAACCAACCCGCTAGCAGGAAAGGATAATGCATGATTTCATACATAGGCGGTGCTGAAGGGAAAAAAGAGGCTATAAAACTATACAAAGGGGTTTCGCCAAATAAAAAAACCATTTGTCCCTCCATTAGTGATGGCAGAGGTGGGTAGTATCCAAACTCATTAAAGTGATCAATGAGCATTTGGTGATCCCCAAATTCGTTTAAAAAACTGGGTCCAGGAAGTGTAAGAAAGCCAATGATAAGAATGGCCAAGGAAACAATAAATCCAGCAAGAGGACCAGCGGCCCCAATATCGAATAGACTTCGAGTACGTTGAATCCGTTGGCGAATTTTTATAACAGCCCCTAATGTTCCAATTCCTACAGGTAAAGGTATATAATAAGGTAAGCTAACACGCACTCGATGATATACTGCAGCAAAGTAATGGCCAAATTCATGAACGGTTAAAAAACTAAGCAATAATGAGGCAAATAACGCCCCAGCTTTAAGATCTTCGTTAGTTGGAAACGGAAAGCTAAAACCTGCGAGTGTTTTAACTTGAAGGCCCTTACCTACTAGTAAGGTGCTTACGATACTGACAGAAATAAACGTAAGAATGAAGAGTACACCATGGATAAAAAGTTCTTTAAGGGTGGGTCTGTCATTCTTGGGTTCAAGCGCTTCGTTGTTCCAGTGCTCTTGACTCGATCGATCAACCGGAAAGGGATTATCTGAGCGTTCTGAGGATGGGGTTTCAGACATTGATTATGAATCTTTTGGTTGCTTTATCATGGGGACTCATGTAGGTGAAGGGGTTCTATGTATAGGTAAGGTCATACAACGGGCTCCGCCTCGACCTCTACACAATTCATGCCCCTCAAATCCTATTGCAATTTTATTGTTTGTACTCTTATGCTTAGACCAATCATAGTTTTTGTTGCCGTACTCTTCTAGGAATTCATGGGTTTTTAAATAGGTATATCCATGCTCTTCTAAGGCTTTAAAGGTATAGGTATTTCTGTCGTAACCCATTATTACTCCCGGTGCCAAGGCAAAAACGTTAGCTCCATCCGTCCACTGCTCCCGCTCTTGCTGCACCCCCTCACTCCCACCACAGGAAATGAACGTGTACTCCCTGCCAGTAAATTCTTCCAAAGCCTCTTTTATATGATAGCGGGATTCCACCACGATCTGATCGTCCTGCTTCCTTAATGCCACCACATTATTTGCTTTGTTCTGGAAAACGGGTGGGTATATTACGCATTCATACTCGCTGGCAAAAGTAAAGATGGTGTCCAGGTGCATAGAGGATCGTTGTTTGGGTATGTCGATAGCTAAAATAGTTTCAACTCCTCCAGTCATTAGGGATTCAGCTGCTTTTAGCACCCCAGCAAAAGAGCTTCGTTCGCTTATGCCGACAAGAATTAACTTCTCAGATGCCACCAAAATATCACCACCCTCGATAGACTGTTCTGCTGGAAGCTGTATAATGGAATTACGGACCGGATTAAATAAAGGATGGTAATGGACAAGGGTATCCATGAGAATGGACTCTCTTAGTCGGGCTGGTGTAGCTGCCCTAGATAAGATGATTTGATTCCCAATTACAGCAGCTAAATCGCGAGTGAATAAAAGGTTTGGAATGGGATGAATAGGAATGTTGGCTAGTGCTCGCAGTCTATTTTCTGAAGCCAAGCCACTTGCGCTCCTTAGCCCGGATAAGGAGGACATATGTTTAGCAAAACTATCAGAACCCTCAATGGCCCAGAGTAACAAATCAGATGGCTCAAAAGCCTCTAATTCTGTCCGGACAAGGCTCAAAGGTAGGTTGGGAAATGCTTTGATCAGTTCATCTATGAAGTATTCCCTGGCTTCCTTTTGTTCAAAACATTGGCTAAATAAGGTGCGTATTTCATAAACCTGGGTTGGATCTTTCATGATAGTTTTGAAGACCGCAAGCATATCCAAGTGTTCTTCTCGGGCATGCTCTTCAAATATAATATCATCGAAAAGTAACTCGTGTTTCATCCCGGGATGTACCCAGGACAACTCAGGGCCAGGGGTGTGAACAATAACCCCGCTTAAATGGGAAATTTCAGAAGAAACGTTGAGAGCCATACACTGGTTTAGTTACAATGTCACAGTTCATCCCAAATATACGCTTTAGTATTGCCATTATTAAGCGGAATTGAATGTCTCCATTTAGTATTTTGATTTTATGTCTACCCGTGCTGAAATAGAATCGCTTATGTTTTTGTTGGAGGATCCCGATCCTTTTGTTCAGGAGCAAGTCCAGCTTCGGTTTATGGAGTTAGGGGATCGTGCCGTACCCTTGCTAGACCAGATACGTGTCCAAACCAAGGATAAAGAAGAAAAAAAGCGAGCGAAAGAGGTACTTCATAAACTCACTTTTTCCACGCTTAAGGGAGATTTTGCAGAGCTTCTGCTGGAAGGTATAGGTAACCGCGCGCAACTGGAACGGGCTGTTATCACGCTTGCACGGTTTGGTCACCCAACCTTACGAGAATCCGAGTATGTAAAAATCCTGGATCATTTCGCAGATATGATACGTCCTAGCTTGCGGTACAAACGAAGTGAGAGGGAAAAAATGCGCATCCTTATGAAATTTATCTTTGAGGATTTGAATTTCAGGGGGGACAATAAGGATTATCATAATCCAGCCAACGGGTTTATTGATCAGGTTATTGAGCGCAGAAAGGGGCTACCAATATCACTGAGTTTAGTAGCAATGTTTATAGCGCGACGTCTTCAATTACCTGTTTTTGGTGTGAACATGCCTATTCACTTCATGTTGGCCTTTGTCGGTGAAAAAGAAGAACAACTTATCGACCCTTATGATCAGGGGGCTGAGGTAAGCTACGACCAGTGCTACTTCTTTTTAAAAAAGAACAACGTCACACCAAAGCCGGAACATTTCAAGATGGCCTCTGATATAGACATTTTAGCTCGTTGTATTAGAAATTTAATGCATAGTTACGAGAGAAACGAGGAGCATGACCAGGTACAGGAGTTAAAAAGTCTTCTGGGATTAGTGGAAGGGGAAGCGGTTTAGTGGGTTATATAGCTTAGGTGAGTAAAATTAAGCGTATGTTGCTGAATTAGGTAGAAAAAGGTCGTATTTTACCCTTTTAATTTAATCAAAGCTTCATGAGCACAACGGCTACCGCCGATACAAGTATTTCTACCGAGGCCTTAAAGCGGCGTACGTTTGCGATTATATCACACCCAGATGCAGGTAAGACGACTCTCACCGAAAAGCTATTGTTGTATGGTGGAGCTATTCATGAAGCGGGTTCTGTGCGTGCTCGTAAGGCCTCCCATCATGCCGCTTCAGATTGGATGGCCATTGAAAAAGAGAGAGGTATATCGGTAACCTCTTCGGTTATGCGCTTCGAAAAGGATGGTATTAAGTATAATTTATTAGACACTCCAGGTCACAAGGACTTCTCTGAGGATACCCTTCGCACGTTGGTGGCCGCCGATTCTGGGCTAATGGTCATCGATGTGGCTAAAGGAGTCGAGGAACAAACTGAAAAGCTGTTTGAAGTGTGTAAGTTGCGTGAAGTTCCGGTGATCACCTTTGTAAACAAGTGTGATCGTCCCGGGATGGAACCATTGGAAGTACTCAGTAATATAGAGAACAAGCTTGGAATTGAGGCTGTTCCCGCAAGTTGGCCTATGGGATATGGGCAAAAATTTCAAGGTATTTATGATGTTCAGGCGAAAAAAGTACATGTGTACGAAAAAGCCGATCATGGAGCCAAGAAGGCAATAACGGAATTAGTTAGCCCAGAAGAGGCATTAGATAGAAGTAATTTATCCGATCTAGAGAAAGAGGCATTTTTAGAAGAGCTAATGCTTATTGACGACATGTATGAAGGCATGGATCAGGATCTTTATAATGCGGGTAAAGTAACCCCTGTTTTTTTCGGGAGTGCATTAAATAATTTTGGCTTGGATGTATTCTTGCATTATTTCCACCGCTTGGCCCCACCACCTCAAGGCTATGAGTACTCCAAGGGAGAGAAACGAGGATTAGAAGACGAATTTTCTGGTTTTATTTTTAAGATGCAGGCCAATATGAATCCAGGCCATAGGGACTGTGCGGCCTTTATTCGCATCGCATCAGGAAAATTTGTGAGAGGGCAGGATGTAGTGGTCGCACATACAGGAAAGAAATTAAAATTGGCCACGCCACATACCCTTATGGGGGACGACCGGCAGTTGTTAGAAGAAGCTTACCCAGGTGATATTGTGTCCATTTTTAATCCTGGAGATTTTCGTATTGGAACAACAGTCTATGCTAAGAATCCTGTTCAATTTGACATTATTCCCCTTTTTACTCCGGAGCATTTTCAAAAAGTTGCTACCAAAGATCCTTTTAAACGGAAACAATTAAGGGAAGGCTTGCAGCAGCTTTCTGAAGAAGGAGTAGTCCACGTGTTTGAAGTACCTAATGGAGTGGGAAATGAACTTCTATTAGGTACCGTGGGGGTTTTGCAGTTCGAAGTAGTAGAACATAGAATGAGAGAAGAGTACAATGTAGATCTGGTTAAAACACCCGTTGCCTATCACTGCGCTAGATGGTTACCTAACGATAGAGCCGATATAATTTCGAAGTTGGAATCGGCCTACTCAACCCATGTAACAAAGGACATGGAAGAAAATCCAATTGTTCTTTTTGACTCTATGTACGCCCTTCAACAGGCCGAGGAAAAAATCGGAGCCCAGCACCTATTTAAGTTTAAGCAAGGTTAACCCAAAAAAAACAAAGACACATGTCTTCAACTAAAGATCCAGTAATGAGCACGCTTACGATAGAGCTTGCCAATCTAGATCTAAAAAAACATACGCAAGCAATTATTAACCTATTAAACCTGTTTTCTAAAGATAAAATGGGTCAAAATGAACCCCTTGAAGAGGGTATCAAAAAAGACGTCATTCAAGAGCTAAGAAAGCATCCAACTACCTTGGTTTTTTTGGCGTTTAAGGACGAACAACCCATTGGTTTGGTGACGGCCTTTTTAGGCTTTTCAACCTTTACTGCTAAACAAACCCTTAAAATTCACGACTTGGTGGTGCATCCCGATGCACGCGGTCTGGGTGTGGGAACAAAACTCCTAGATTATGTTCAAGAAGAGGCCGAGCGGCGTGACTGTTCTAAGATAACGCTGGAGGTGCGGGAAGATAATCCTGCTAAGAAATTATATGAGCGCGAGGGTTTCGAGTTTGGTGAGCCTCGGTGGTGGTATATGACTAAGGAATTACCAGCTTAGCATCTTCAGCTAAAGAAAGTACCGCCTGTTGATACAGTGAGCTCGTATTGTAGCGTAAAATTGCATCTTTGACATTCCCTTCTATCTCGGTAAAGTGAGCTAAATAATTTGCCACTGAGCGAATGTTGTCGGGCATATGATACAGTCCTTGTCCTTCGCTGTTTTTCCACCATCTGTTTAACGAATACGGGATAAATTGGGCATAGGACATAGCCCCTGCATAACTGGATTGTAAGCTCATTATATCCAGCCCGGTTCGCTTACAAAAACGTAGCAATTCGATAAGTTGTGCCTCGGCAAAACTGTACCTATAATCTTCTGCCATCATGGAGATGTAGGCATTAAGCGGATTGTAACTACCTTTGTAGCGGCCAAATTCAGATTCCACCCCTAAAATACCCATGATAATTTCTTTGGGGATACCAAATTCTTTTTCCGCAGCAAGTAGCTCAGCGGAGTAGGTGGTATAGAATTCGGCTAATTTATTTTTCTTTATTTCGTAGGCTAGTATTTCTTTATAATCCTCAAAACTTTCGATTCGACGCTCGGCAGAACGGGTAAATTTTTCGGTAATTCCCTCGATGTACTGAAACCTATCATCGGCAAGATACTCACTTAAGTCCCATCCCATGTCGTTGTATTGGCTAACTATTAACGCAATGCGGCGCTGAATGTCGTCTGGCATACGATCATTGATTTCAGAGGATGGCGCAGAAGATATTGTGGATTGTGCATGCGTGGGCTTTCCTCCCAAGAAAGCAATACAAAATGCGATAGTGAGTCCATAGCGAAGACTTTGTCGAATCACACGGTGGATCTCCGAAACAAATGCACAATCGCGAGGCTCCAAGCGTGCTAGTTTAGCAAAACTGGGTGGTCTTTTCTGTGATAAACTCTCAGACAAAAAGGGATGGGGGTTCATAGGCCTATGTTTTTCTACATTCAAATATTGTATCTCAGTATACCAAAGATTTGCCAAATACATCAAGCAGTAGGTTCAGGATTTTCGTGGGAATCCCATATGACTATCAACTAGAAATGCCTTATATTTAAAAACTGAATAATGTTTCTCAATAATCCTTGTCATTTTGGGGGTAATCGGGTCATATAGGTATCTACGTTAGGCGGTTCCGATAACCCAAACCCAATCAAATGAGGTAAATACAAACCCAATCGAAGAAAGAATATTATGGCTAAAGAATTTGATGTATGTGTAATCGGCTCAGGCCCTGGTGGTTATGTAGCTGCAATTAGAGCTTCACAACTTGGCTTTTCTACTGCAATTATAGAAAAACGACATCTCGGTGGGGTTTGTTTAAATATTGGATGTATACCAACCAAAGCTCTATTGCGCTCCGCTGAGGTACTCGAGTCCATTCAACACGCTTCGGATTATGGAATTGAGGTGAGCGGATCTAAAGCAGATTTCGGTGGAATGGTTAAACGTAGCCGCGGTGTGGCTAATAAAATGAGTAAAGGGGTTCAGTTCTTGATGAAGGCCAACAAAATCCAGGTATTTATGGGTACAGGGGTTTTTGCTTCTAAAAATGAATTACAGGTTCAGGACGAATCGGGGAAAGAAACCGAACGAATTAAAGCAAAGCATTTTATCATTGCTACAGGAGCCAGGCCACGTGTGCTACCTAATCTTCCCATTGATGGAAAAATGATCATCGATTCGGAAGCCGCAATGACCATGGAAAAGCAACCGAAGAAAATGGTTATTGTTGGGGCTGGTGCCATTGGGGTAGAGTTTGCCTATTTCTACCACACTATTGGCACAGAGGTTACACTAGTAGAATTACAAAAGAACTTAGTTCCTGTCGAAGATGCTGATGTTGGAAGAGAATTGGGTAAAATCTATAAGAAGAAAGGCATTAATATCCTCACCGAGAGTACGGTTGAATCAGTGACCAAAAAAGGAAAAGGCGTTGAGGTAACGATTAATACCAAAAAAGGCGAACAGATAGTTGAAGCGGATGTGGTACTTTCAGCTGTTGGTGTAACAGGTAATGTGGAAGGATTGGGCTTAGAAGAAATTGGTGTTAAAATAGAACGAGGAGCCATAGTTGTTGACCGATCGACCTATTCTACTGGAGTCGAGGGTATCTATGCAGTGGGTGATATTATTGGAGCTCCTTGGTTGGCTCATAAAGCTTCTCATGAAGCCATTGTACTTGTTGAGCAATTGGCGGGTAAACATCCGAAAGCGATTAATTACGAAAATATTCCTGGTTGTACGTACTGTGAGCCACAAGTTGCTTCTGTTGGGATGACCGAAGCTGCTGCTAAGGAAGCAGGATATGAGGTAAAAGTAGGTAAGTTCCCATTGTCTGCCAGTGGTAAAGCAACGGCGCTAGGGCACGAAGAAGGTTTTGTAAAAGTAATCTTTGACGCTAAGTACGGCGAGTGGTTAGGTTGTCATATGATTGGTTTTGGTGTCACAGAAATGATTGCAGAGGCAGTAGTTGCAAGAGACCTGGAAACCACCGGTCATGAGATTATCAGCGCCGTGCATCCACACCCTACTCTTTCTGAGGCGGTAATGGAAGCGGTAGCTGAGGCATATAATGAAGGGGTCCATTTGGGCACCCCAGTGAAACATTAAGCCGGTAACTCAAAGACAATGTCATGAAGGGTGAAGCTGCGGACACTCGTTCTATATTAGAGGTTTATGACCTAGAACGAGTTGCGTATCGCAGTGTTTGGGATCTTCAGAAGCAACTTCAAGAAGCGCTTATTCAGCAAAAGAGAAACCCGGAACACACCCAATATACCGACGACGATTTGGCGGATATGCTGCTTTTTGTCGAACACCCCCATGTGTATACCTTGGGCAAAAGTGGGAATGCTGAGCATTTGTTGCGTTCAGTAACGGAGCTTCATGATCTGGACGCGGATTTTGTTCCAGTAGATCGTGGAGGGGATATTACCTACCATGGCCCTGGGCAGATTGTGGGCTATCCAGTATTAGATTTGGATCGACATTTTACCGACATACATAAGTATCTTCGCTATTTAGAGGAAGTGCTTATTAAAGCCTTAGCGCATTACGGACTTAAAGCGGGTAGGGCAGAGGGGCAAACTGGAGTTTGGCTTGAGGACCGTAAAATTGCAGCTATGGGTATTCGATCCTCCAGGTGGGTAACCATGCATGGCTTCGCTTTGAATGTAGCTACTAATTTGGATTACTTTTCCCATATCGTCCCCTGTGGCATCCAAGACAAGCAGGTTACCAGCATGCAGGTAGAGTTAGGAACGGAAGTCTCCATGGATTCGGTTAAAAAACAAATAGTTCAATGTTTTGAGGAAGTGTTTCAGGTGCGAGCCCACTGGTCTGGTACCACCAAAGAACTAGACGATAAAATTTCGTATTTTTAATATAGTATGCGCCACATGGCGGGCCGTTAGTAGGTTTAATTGCCGTCCGTAACAGGACGCAGCAGCAAGGAGCAAGATTATGATAAAAGAATTGAATGTAGTAGATCGAGCTACTACTCAAAGAAGACCAGACTGGTTACGCGTAAAGCTTCCTTCCGGAGAAAAATTTAAAGAAGTACTCGACACCATAAACGAGCATAAGTTGAATACGGTTTGCTCTGAGGCCCGTTGTCCTAACATGGGCGAGTGCTGGGGAGCTGGAACGGCTACTTTTATGCTTCTGGGTGATGTGTGTACCCGCTCGTGCGCATTTTGTGCGATTAAAACAGGGAGACCGCCGGCTGAATTGGATTGGGAAGAGCCGCTTCGAGTAGCGGATGCTGCTCGTAAAATGGGTTTAAAACATGTTGTTTTAACTTCCATAAATCGTGACGATCGAAAGGATGGAGGAGCCCCTATTTTTGCCGCTACCCATACCGAATTACGACGCATAATTCCCGGAGTGACCATTGAGTCTCTTATTCCTGACTTTAAAGGTGATTGGGAAACCTTGCAAATTGTGCTGGATACTCCTCCCGATGTGTTGAGTCATAATTTAGAAACCGTTCCTGCGCTGTATCGAAGAGTGCGCCCACAAGCCAAATATCAACGGTCTTTGGATTTATTGTTGCGCACAAAAGAGGCAGGTATTCGTTCTAAAACAGGTATTATGGTGGGTCTGGGTGAAACCAGAGAGCAGGTGATCGAGCTCATGCAGGATTGCGCGAATCATCAAGTAGACGTGCTTACCATTGGGCAGTATATGCAGCCGACTAAAATGCATCATCCCGTGAAAGATTGGATTCATCCGGATCAGTTTGCCGAATACAAAGAAATCGGTGAGCACTTAGGTATTGAACATGTAGAGAGTGGTCCTTTGGTTCGTTCTTCGTATCATGCCGAGCGTCACGTGTAATGTGACAGGCTTCTGTGTTTATTAATTAGTCGGAATTGAAATGGCCGCAACCGTAACGGTACTTTTTATAAGTTATTTGTTAGGCTCTATACCCTCTGCAATTTGGGTGGGTAAGGGCTTTAAAGGAATCGATGTACGAGAACACGGAAGCGGAAATGCAGGTACAACCAATACATTTCGAGTGTTAGGAGTGCCTTTTGGGGTGACGGTGTTTGTGTTGGATTTCATGAAAGGCTTTGTCAGCTCATTTTGGATTAGCGGCTTAGCCTTTCTTTGGTTTAGTGGACCTTTGGCCCCCCCGAACTGGGATGTTGAAGCATTTCTCGCTATATCTTGTGGGATGGCAGCTGTGGGTGGTCATATGTTCCCGGTTTTCGCGGGATTTAAGGGAGGAAAGGGCGCTGCAACCGCTTGCGGAATGCTTTTTGGGATCGAACCTATATCCATTGGGATTTCGTTTACTTTGTTTGGACTTATTGTGTGGTCCACTCGGTATGTTTCATTAGCCTCTATCATTGCTACAGGGATTTATCCTATTACCTTATTAATTATGCGCTTTGGGTTAGATTGGTATGTGGATGGAAGCATTATTATGTTTGCGGCCATTATAGCATTTGGAATCATTTATAAACACAAAGCCAATATTGGCCGGTTAATGGCGGGTACAGAAAGTAAAGTTGGTGCTAAGGCAACGACCCTGGCAAAGACTGAAGCGAGCACAGCGAAGGTGAATTAAAAGCTAATTATGAGCAAACAACGTATTGGGATTATTGGCGCAGGTAGTTTTGGAACGGCTTTAGCAAAGGTATTCTATGAGGCGGGGAACCAAGTTCATGTTTGGGCAAGAGAGCCAGAAATTGTTGCGCACATAAACGCCCACCACGTAAATCCAAGTTATTTGTCGGATCTAGTATTACCCGATTCGGTTTATGCGGTAGAGGAGCTTTCGGAGCTTGTACAAGAAAAAGACTTATTGGTCTTGGCTACACCCTCGCATACCTTAGGTGATATGGCTAGTCGCATAAAGCCCTTGCTAAGCGGCAACGAGGTCGTTATAACAGTATCAAAAGGCATTGAAAAGGATAGCTTTAAGACCATGTCACAGGTACTGGTCCATGTACTTGATGGCGTGATAAGCTCTGATCGGATTGGAGTGTTATCCGGGCCGAGCCATGCCGAAGAAGTGGCTCATCAAAAACCAACTACCGTTGTAGCAACATCCTATTCTACACGGACGGCGACCTATATTCAGGATACGTGTATGACGCCGATGTTCCGTATTTACGTGAATAATGACGTGGCGGGAGTGGAAGTAGGGGGCTCAGTTAAAAATATTATGGCTATTGCCGCCGGTGTTATTGATGGTGCGGGCTGGGGAGATAATACCAAAGCGGCACTCATTACACGAGGATTGCACGAAATGAAGCGGATGGGTGCTTATTTTGGGGCACATACCGATACGTTTTCTGGGCTTACTGGAATGGGGGATTTAATTGTAACCTGCACCTCTCCTCATAGTCGTAACCGCCGTTTAGGGCAACTCATCGGAGAAGGGAAGAGCCTTGAAGAGATTATAGGTGGAATGGAAATGGTAGCCGAAGGCGTTAAAACCACCCAAGCAGTATACTTTTGGGCACAAAAAAACTCCGTGGAAATGCCCATTACTTCGGCGGTGTATCAGGTTCTTTTCGAAGGGGTAAATCCCATTGATGCAATGACTCAGTTGATGAATCGTGATCCTAAGCAAGAAGGTCTACAGGATATTTATTCATGAAGGAATACGAACAGTACCTGAAGTATTCGGGTACAACCACGCTTAGTTCTATGTCAAAAGCCGACTTGATCAATTTGGTTGAGCGAGGGGAATCTTCCTTTTTGGAGTTTAAGCAGAAAGTCGCATCACCCGAAAAATTGGCGCGTGAAATTGCAGCTTTTGCTAATACAGAAGGTGGGATCATATTGGTTGGAGTAGGTGACAGAGGAGAACTTATAGGATTAGAGACCTACTTAGAAGAGGAGTTTTGGTTAAAAAAAGCAGCCGAAGAAGAATGTATTCCCCCAGTAGACATTACGCTTGAATTATTTCAAATGGGACAGCGAGACATCCTTATTGTAGGCGTGCCTGAATCGCCTGAAAAGCCGGTACAGGTGAAGGCAGGAAAGTCCAATAAATTACGAAAGGTATTTGTTCGGGTAAATGATGCCAGTGTGGAGGCAAGTGATGAATATATCCAAGTTCTCAAGCAGGGCGGAGCGCCTCAGGGTGTAACATTTGAATATGGAGAGAAAGAGCAAATATTGTTTCGCTATTTAAAGGAATACAGCGTCATTACTGTGTCAGATTTTTCCAATGTTGCTTATATCAACAGCTATAGAGCGACTAAAATTTTGGTGAATTTGGTAAGTGCGGGGGTATTGGACCTCTTCGAAAAAGACGGCAAAGCACACTACACATTTTCCGTAAAATCTACGTAAGTTTAATTATGATGAACCAAGAGAATAACACAAACAACACGTCTAGGCTTGAGAGTGAAGAAAAATCGAGAGCGGATGAATCATTACAAGATTCATTGGATGACGTAATTGCGTCATTAATTGACTTGGATGAGGAGGACGCTTCGGAGAGTTCCGCCGCCGATCAAAGCCTCATGGATAAAGGATTACAAAATGCAGATGATTTTGATCCAGAAACCGCTCGACCCATTGTGCTTACTGAACGAGCTGCCCGGCAAGTTAAAAAGATAGTGGAGCAAGAAGGCTTGGAATCCGAGCTTTATTTGCGTGTTGCGGTAGAAGGAGGTGGCTGCTCAGGTCTTAGTTACAAATTAGGTCTGGACCACCGAAGCGATGAAGACCGGGTATACGCTAGTTTTGATGTAGAGATTATCGTAAAAGAAGAACATCTGATGTACTTAGAAGGGATTAGTATCGATTATCCCGATGGGCTGGATGCTCGCGGCTTTGTGTTTGACAATCCCAATGCTACCGATAACTGTGGATGCGGCGAAAGCTTTGCCGTTTAATTGCGCTGCGCTTTTGCCTTGGTGATTAATCCTCGGATTTCTTGAGCAGAGATGTATTCTTTGTTGTTACAAAAATGACAAACAATTTCTTGCCCATCATCCTTTAGATCTTCTAAATCTTCAAGACTAAGCATAGTCAATGCGCCTAAAAATCGCTTGCGAGAGCATCTACAAAAGAAATCGACAGGATTCCGACCAAGCTCTTTTACCTGTATAGGTGAGACGGAACGGTGCATAATATCATCGATGTATACTTTTTCCGAGAGCAATTGATCGATGGGTTGAAACGAAGCTAATCGCTCCTGGAGCATATCAATTTGTCCATCTGGTGCGTCGGGAAGTCGCTGCAGAAGAAGGCCTCCAGCTTCGGATATGGCGCCGTCTTCGGTAATTCCAATATCCAGCATGACCGCAGAGGGAACCTGCTCGGATTGTGCCAAATAGTGAGCAATATCTCGGGTTACATCCCCAGCAATTAATTCGATAGTACTGGTTCTGGGTTCGGCCTCATTATAAAGTACCTTAGTTAAGCTGAGCACACCTAAACCTATACCGTCGGACAACGATACATCCGGGTCATCGTAGGCTAGTTCGGCGCTAGGATTCCCTACATACCCTCGAACCTCTCCTAAACTGTTTGCTTCTGCAACTACATATTGAAGGGGACCACTACCATCGAGGCGTACCTGTATGCGTTCTTCTTTTTTTAATTCGGAAGCTAATAAAGCCGCAGCTGTTAGTGTTTTACCTAGAATTACGGTGGCTAGGAGGGATAAACCATGCCGGTCTCTGGCTTCTTTAACCAGCGCGGTTATTTTAACCACGGAGAGTTTGAAATGTCCGTCTTTGGTTATTCCTTTAACCATTCGGTCTTTGAATAAGAAGTCTTCTTTAGTAATACTCATGATTATTTTTGAGCGTTGGCTAAACGCTGTTCTACAAGTTGGTTACTCGCTAAATTGGGGGTTAGATTGTGTTTTTCTGCATAGTCAAAGACCTCTAGCAGGGTGTCATAAATTTCGCGGGTTTGTTCGGCAGCTCTTTCGGGATTATACCCACCTATTTCATTCGAAATATTAATGATACCCCCTGCATTTACCACATAATCGGGCGCGTAAAGGATGGATTTTTCTTTCAACCGTTGGCCGTGCACTTCTTCGCGGAGGATATTATTTGCGCCACCCACGATAAAGTCACAAGCTAAATGGTCCAGCGTATCGTCATTGATCACCCCACCCAGTGCGCAGGGGCTTAGTATGTCGACCCGGTGAGAAAGAATATGTTCAGGGGCAAGGATTTCCGCCCCTACTTCTGCAGCCAGTCCTTCGGCCTTTTCGGGATATATGTCAGAAATGTAGAGTATTGCGCCTTCTTTTTGGAGGTGCTTAGCTAAATAGGACGCTACATGTCCGGCGCCTTGTATGGCGATTTTCTTTCCTTCCAAACTATCTTGGCCTGTTGCGTATTGCATGGAAGCCTTCATGCTTACATAAACTCCAAGCGCAGTAAAGGGAGAGGGATCCCCACTGCCGCCTAAATGCTTGGGTAGTCCGGTAACGTGAGGGGTCTCTTGATGCACCCAAGCCATATTTTCTTCGTCCATACCCACATCCTCAGCGGTGATGTATTGCCCAGATAGAAAATCTACACATCGTCCGAAGGCTCGAAACAGTTCCTCGGATTTATCGGTTCTTGAATCTCCTATGATGACCGCTTTTCCTCCTCCTTGATTAAGTCCGGAAATAGCTGCTTTGTAGGTCATGCCTTTTGAAAGCCGGAGTACATCATCCAGAGCGGCTTCAAGATTAGGATATGGCCACATCCTGGTGCCACCTAAAGAGGGTCCAAATGTGGTGTCGTGAATGGCGATGATGGCTTGGAGTCCTGTTTTTTCATCCTTGAAATAAACGACTTGTTCATGTGCGGCTGTAGCAGCTGTGTGCACAGGAGTATAAAAAAGCCCGGAAGAAATTTCGGTAGCCTTTCCGAACAGTGTAAAAGCGTCGCTCATAAAGGATGGATCTTAGAAGATGGTATTTTTGTAAATATACCAAAAAGCCTCGAGGTTTACTTAGTATCTGAGTGTGGAATAAAGTATAATTCAAATAATATAGTTTGAACTGGTCAATTGGTGTGACAGCCAATGCACCTCTTATGAATAAAAATAAAAATAAAGGAAACCATAACTATGTCATTCCGCTGGGTCATTACACAGCCGGAACAGGAGGAAGCTATATCCACTTTAAAGGATATGCTCAACGTTCCGGAATCCATAGCTCGACTATTGGCAATACGGGGTATTTCAAGCTTTGAAAATGCAAAACAATTTTTCCGACCATCCTTAAACGAACTGTACGATCCTTTTCTAATGAAAGACATGGATCGAGCGTCCGAGCGTCTTTCCTTAGCTATTCGTTCTAACGAAAAAGTACTAGTGTACGGGGATTATGATGTTGATGGTACCACCGCAACGGCTATTGTCTATTCCTTCCTAAAGGAATTCGGAGTGGTGGTGGACTATTATATTCCCCATCGGTTTAAAGAGGGATATGGGATTAACCCAGAGGGCGTGCAGTATGCTCATGAGATGGGCGCGCAGGTCATTGTATCGGTGGATTGTGGTATTACTGCCATTGACGAAGCCGAGGAAATCAAAGCCTTGGGTATGGATCTCATTATATGTGATCACCATACGGTAGGAGCTGCGTTGCCCAATGCGTATGCCGTCTTAGATCCTAAACGAGAAGACTGCTCCTATCCATTTGATGGATTGTCAGGAGCGGGGGTTGGTTTTAAATTGGTTCAGGCTACTCTAGCCCGTTTGGGGCTTCCTGCGAAGGAAGCCTATGATTATTTGGATCTACTGGCCGTTTCCATAGCATCGGATATCGTGCCCATTATCGATGAAAATCGAATATTGATGTGGGCTGGATTAGAGCGGCTCAGAACGAACCCTAGAGTCGGAATTCAGGCCCTGATGAACCTAATACGGGTGCCACAAGCCGAATTGGATACCAAAAAAATTGTGTTTTCCATTGGCCCACGAATCAATGCAGCGGGTCGGATGGGAGATGCGTCCACGGCAGTGAAGTTATTAATTGCCAAGGATGAGCCCGAGGCCAACTTAATGGCCAGAGAATTGGAAGGAATTAATGCGAAGCGGCGCGATACCGATACCACCACCATGAATGAAGCGGTCGAACAGATTGAAGAGCAGCTGAATATGGATCGGATCTCGGCACTGGTGCTATTTAACCCGGATTGGCACTTAGGGGTCATAGGCATTGTGGCTTCCCGTTTGGTGGACCAATACCATAGGCCAGCCATTATGCTCAGTGAGGTCGATGGAAAGATCAAAGGCTCTGCCAGAAGTATCCGTGGATTTAACATTTACGAAGCAATTCGGGAGTGCGATGACTTACTGGAGCAATTTGGTGGGCATGAATACGCAGCTGGTTTGACCTTAAAGGATGGCGTGCTAAAAGAATTCCGAAAACGAATGAACAGCAAGGCCGTAGAAGAACTCTCTGGAAGCTCCTTTGAAGCTGAATTACTGGTTGATGCAGAAATAAACCTGGCAGAGATCGATGGAAAGTTCTGGAAATTGCTGCATCAGTTTCAACCATTTGGCCCAGCAAATACGAAACCCTTGTTTACCAGTAAGGGGTTAAGCGCGGTTGGAGTACCGACCATAGTTGGGAATGGGCACTTGAAACTTCGACTAAAGCAGGAAGGCTCTCCCACTTTTGATGCGATTGGGTTCAATATGCATGATTTAATGCCCATAGTGAGGGACGGAAAACCCTTTGACATTGCCTATGAGCTGGAAGAAAACACCTGGAATGGCAACACCTCCATACAGATTCATTTGCGGGATATTAAGGAATCTTAGGCTTGTGTATTGTTTCTCCAAGCTAAAGGGTGTATATTTGCCATCCTTTCGGTTGGGACTGTAGCTCAGTTGGTAGAGCAACGGACTGAAAATCCGTGTGTCGGCGGTTCAATTCCGCCCGGTCCCACCATCGTAAAACCCTGTTTGTCAGTAACTTATTGACTCTCAGGGTTTTTTTGTTTGAGGGTAATGAGGAAAATTGGGACAACCGTGGGATTGCACCTGAAAATGCCATGAAATCTATCCATAACGTGTTGCCCCAATATCACTCTTCAGCATAACTATCGGTTATCATTCTTTCCAAATAATACCCAACCACGCACATGAAAAACACCCTTAAAAGTACATAAACTACATCATCCTGTGTAAAGAGTACGTAGACAGAAAGTAGTATGGTAAAGCAGATCCATCGTATTTTTTGAGATCGGATAAAAAAATCTCTCATTGCAGCACCTTATTTTTGATGAAAACGATCACCTTTCCTGAAATAAGGTACATATCCGTACTTATCCTACCGCCTACACCGTCACCTAAACTCAGATCTATTATCGCTTCGCCCCCTTCTTGTCTTACTTTGTCTTTAATTTCTTTGAGCATCTTCTCTATTTCACAGCTACATCCTTCCACAGAAATTTCACCAATGATTTTATATTCATCACTATTTAATTGTTCTTGGTTGTACACCTTCACCTCAAAGTTTTCGTCTTTAGGTACTTGCGAACTATTGTCATACGGGATATAAGTGGGGGTGATACACCCATATAAAGTTATTATGCTGGTAAGTAGAAATATTTTAGTGTGTGGTTGAATCACAGGATTCATTGTATTAATAGAGAAAATGATTTACCATTTAGCAATCTATATCTTTACTTAACATAGGTCAAATTATGATATATGTTATTATCGGTGTTAGCCTAATTTTTGGATCCTTAGCGTTCATTCTGACTAAAGATAATGCGCAATACTTATTAGCTGACTATAATACAATGTCTAAAGAGCAAAGAGAGCAAATCGATATAGAGGCTTATCTTAAGATGTTTAAGCAGGCTCACATAACATTAGCTATTAGCACCTTAGTGCTGGGTGTAGTTACTCTGTTATGGTTTGGAGATCGATCGGCAGCACTTTTTATATCGATATACCCTTTACTTTTTTATGGCTATTTTTTCTTCAAGATGTACCCATTGTTCAAACAAAAAAAGCTTAAATAGTCAAAGCACTAATTTTTTTCTACGTAGTCTTGACCAAAAGCCACATATATGATAGTATGAATCAGGTCCAACTCATCAAAATGTTACCGAACCCATATTGAACCCGTATTGAACACATACTGAATACATGCCGAACCTTCATAAAACTTTAACCGAACCCATTAACCGATTAGCTAATTTCATGTCAAACCATATCGCGATTCTAAAAAAACAGCTTCTTTTTAGTTTGAGCTTTTTATTCGTTGTTTCTATCTCCTTTTCAATTGTGGCTCAAAATACATCAACTAGTGAGGATTGGAGTATGCAAGAGCTCTATGAATCGGCGGCACGTAGTATGGCGCTTAGGGGCATAGGGCCGGCGGCGATGGGCGGGAGGATTTCGGATATAAAGGTGGATCCGAATCATCCGTCGACCTGGTATGTGGCGGTAGGTTCGGGGGGCGTTTGGAAGACGGTGAACAGTGGAACGACGTGGGAAGCTATTTTTGATGATCAAGCGTCTTATTCGATTGGAACTATTGAGATTGACCCGAATAACTCGAAGGTGATTTGGGTGGGTACCGGCGAGAATGTGAGTGGCCGGCATGTCGCTTGGGGTGATGGAGTATATAAAAGCGAGGATGCTGGGAAAAGTTGGGAGAAAATGGGGCTAGAGGGATCGGATCATATTGGGCGAATTTTGATTGATCCCCGAAATAGTGATGTGGTTTTGGTAGCAGCGGAGGGTCCTTTATGGTCATCTGGTGGCCTTAGAGGTGTCTTTAGGACCACGGATGGCGGTGAAAATTGGGAGCAGGTACTCGATATTAACGAGAAAACCGGTGCGACTGATTTGGAGTTTGACCCTTCGAATCCGGAGGTGATTTACGCAGCAACCTATGAGCGTCGCCGTAAGACCTGGGCTTTTTTGGCGGGCGGGCCGGGTTCCGGAATTCATAAGTCGACGGACAATGGGCGCACATGGACGGAGCTTAGGAGTGGATTGCCACAGGCGGATATGGGGAAAATTGGCTTAGCAGTAACTCCAGCCGATCCTAATTTGGTGTATGCTACCATAGAATCGGATCCGGCGAATAAGGGCTTTTACCGCTCAACGGATAAAGGGGAGAGCTGGGAAAAGCGTAATAGCTATACCTCGGGTGGTACGGGGCCGCATTATTATCAGGAGATTGAAGCTTCCCCAACCAATGCAGACGTGGTGGTTCAAATGGATGTGTTTTATCAGGTCACTCGAGATGGGGGAGCAACCTTCAACTATTTAGAAACAGGTCGATCAAAGCATAGCGACAATCACGCCTTATGGATAGACCCTACCAACACAGAGCACATGTTAGCGGGCTCGGATGGCGGTTTATATGAGTCTTTTGATGAGGGGAAGACTTGGAGATTTTTGTCTAATTTGCCCATAGCTCAGTTTTATAAAATTGGGGTCGATAACGCCGAGCCTTTTTACAATGTGGTGGCTGGAGCGCAGGATTTAGGAACTCTAATTGGGCCTTCTCGCACCTTGAATGGAGAGGGCATTCGGAATCAAGATTGGTATGTTCCCCTAGGGGCCGATGGGTATGATGCGGCATTCGACCCTACGGATCCGAACATTGTGTATATGGAAATTCAACAAGGGGTGTTGTATCGTTTGGATAGAAGAACCGAGGAACTAATGGATATTCAGCCTCAGCCTTCGCCGGGAGATCCAGCCGAACGATTCAATTGGGATGCACCTATTGTTATAAGTCCTCATGATAACAAAACACTCTATTTCGGTTCTCAACGGGTGTGGAAAAGCGTGAATCGTGGAGACTCTTGGACGCCCATCAGTGGAGATTTAACCACTAATACCAATCCTTTTGAACTACCTATGCAGGATCGGGTCCCAGGAATTGATGCGTTGTATGACAATGGGGCTATGTCTAAATTCGCCACCCTGACGGCCATAGCGGAGTCACCGGTACAGGCGGGGATGCTTTATACTGGGTCGGATGATGGTTTAATACATGCCAGTGAGGATGACGGGCAAAGCTGGACCCAAGCGGCGAATCTCCCTGGCATGCCCCGGTTGTCTTTCATCAACGATATTGAAGCCTCTTCGCATGATGCCCAAACCGTATTTGTGGCGGCTGACGCGCACAAAGAAGGGGATTACACACCTTATATATATAGGAGCACCAATCGGGGTAAATCCTGGAAAAATATCTCTGGCGACCTTCCTGACGGGGTAATTGTTTGGTCCATTAAGCAAGATCTAGTGCAGTCAAATTTACTGTTTATTGGCGCCGAGAATGGGATGTATTTCTCATACAATGCTGGGGAAAATTGGATCAAACTTGCTGCTTCTGCCCCCACCATATCGTATCGTGATATTGAATTACATGAGCGCGATCATGATCTAATTGGGGGAACCTTTGGCCGAGGAATATACATACTGGACGATTATTCTCCGCTTCGGCATATACCCGATTTGGCTGAAAATCAGCGCCATACCATTTTTCCGGTTCGTGATGCGTGGTGGTATATCCAACAAACGCTCATGCAGGCCAGTGGCATGCCTTCCCAAGGCTCTGCAGCCTACCGAGCGCCCAATCCACCATTTGGGGCTACCATTAGTTACTACCTAGCAGACGTACCAGAAACAGCGGCGCAGCAGCGACAATCGGCAGTAAAAGCACTAGAAGCCGACGGTAAAGATATTCCCTTTCCGGGGTGGGAAGCCCTCCGGGCCGATGCACTCGAGGACGCCCCAAAAACATTGTTGCTCATTAAAGATGCGTCAGGGGAACCCGTTCGATGGTTAGAAGGTGGACGAAGCCGTGGTTTTCATCGGACAACCTGGGATCTACGCTTACCGGCCCCTGATCCTATTAGTTTTGCTACGCCTGGTTTCCGCCCGCCATGGGCAGGAACTCCACAAGGACCATTGGCCGCGCCAGGAACGTATAGTGTAGAACTATACGTGTTACACAATGGTAAATTAGAAGCCCAAGGAAGTGTGCAGGAGTTTGTGGTTAAGCCGATACCTGCCATAGAAGGTCGAGATTTTGAGGAAACCTTTGCTTTTCATAAGGAGCTAAACGATCTCTCGCGTGACATGAGTAGCGCAGGAAGGTCACTTGGGGAAGCCTCTAACCGTCTTCGCCACATAGAAGCAGCATTGGTCCAAACGTCAACGTTGGCTCCGGAGCTCTTCGAGCAATTAGCTGTTCTTGAGCAGAAACAGAGTGAGTTAAGTACTCAGCTGTATGGTGATCGAATTCGCCGGTCTAAAGATATTTCAGTAGAACCCGCTATAGCTGGCCGTCTAAATCAGGTACTCTATGGACTTTCTGAAACCAGTTTACCCCCGACCCAAACGCATCGCACAAATGTGACTTTAGCAAGGCAAGGATTTGATCAGTTCAAAGTGTCGCTGCAGGATTTTTGGTCTGAACTAGAGACGTACGAAACCCAGGTACAGCAGGCAGGGGCGCCGTACACACCGGGAAGAAAGTTAAGGTGATGTACGAATGAATAAGATTGGGGGGTGAACTACTGTTTGGGTAGATTTTTTAACACCTCCCAATGTTCGGGCGTCATGGCTCCAATGTCAAAGACCGAGATACCTTTGGCTCCACCGCTTTTAGCTTTTTCTACAGCGGTTTGTAGCTCCTCGGGGCTTAATGCAGGAATAAATAAACCCGCTACAACATCGAAACGCCCGTGTGATTCACGGACGCCTTGTTCGGCTGAAAATTTAATCCATTCAAGATTTTGTCGGTAAAAATTGTGGTACAACATGGGTAGTGCAATATCTAAATTCCAGCTGGCCCAATCTTGACGAACCATTTGCCGTGACATCACTGGAAAAGGAAATACGGCGGCGCTAAGTTGTTTGCCACGTGCATGTACTTCTTGGGCAATTTCATTCACCAAGCTAGTCACCGCATTTAGTCGATACTGAAGCCATTCGGTACTGAGTTCGGGATGCTCAAAGTCCATCGGATCTACCCCAAAAATCTCTTTGAATCCTTCTCTGGCAATAGGGTGGTATCCGTAGTCGTATTCAGGAAACTGCCGGTTTTGCACCAAATCATATTTAGGTTGTAGGTCAGCTCCTAAAATTACATCTACATAGCGTACATAATCTAGATGAACCGAACTGAGGCCTGGAATATTAGCGTAAGATACCATGGTGGAAGTAATATAGTCCCTAGCGCCTGGCGAAAAAGGAGATAGCCATTGGTAGTAGTCCACATAAGCTCGGTATTCATATGAATTATCACCGTTTCGATTCACCGCGTACCATTCAGGATTTTTCGCAGCCGTAGTATCACCAGGGCGGTTTAAGGTCCATACCCAGGCATGGATATTGATGGAGTAATCTTGAGCCCACGTAACTACTTGAGCGGTTTCTTCAATTCCGGCAGATAAAAATAAGTCGCTAAGCCCATGTTCCGAAAAGCTGGCCAATTCTTCTCTCCATTCCGCTTCAGTTTCAGCGATTCCGCCTCCAGTCCAAGCCGCAACCATAAATGAGTCTGCCTCAGGTTGCTTATCTTGTTGATCAGCGGAACAGCTCAGCAGACTTAGGCTAAGTATCGTTAATAGTAGGCTATTTTTCATGCGAACTCCTTATGTATCCATCTTGGTTTATGCTCAATTTATTACCAGATTGGTCTTTTAGTATGATTTCAAACCCAAGGTTAGTGGGAGAAAATGCTGCGTTATAAACATATCCGTTGACCACAAAATCAGGGCCTTCATCAACCAGAAATGACCGTGACTTTTCAGAGGTATTGTTCTGTAAAGCAAGTTGTTTTCTGTATAGATGAAAAAGTAGCTGATATGCGCTGGCCGTCGATTGATCCAAAAAGGCGCGGTCGGTGCTATCTACTGAATTATCGACAAAGAATACATACCCCCAGTGTTCGGGTCTATGCATATCAATGGCCATTTGAGGACTCCATACCCAATTGTTTTCGGGTAATCGGTGACCATCCTTATCGGTTTTTTTCTCATAGGTACTACCGTTGAGCTGATATTCCCACTGTACACGCGAAAAATTAACTCGCCACATGCTCCCTTCGCCAAAGCTATGTCCTCGGTCGATCGCATTTATGGGCGCAATTGGGATGGCCAATTCAACAGACCACGCATCATCGATGTCCGTTGGATCATTCAGAGTACCTTGTATATCGATCCCAATTTTAGTCCCGTTTACATCCCACTCGTCCAACACAGGGCCATTTCTCCTATAGGGTCGGGCCAAAAATAAATCCCACAATGTTCCTAAAGCATTGACCTCGAACTCAGCATAATAAGGCTGAAACTCATTAGGCTTTATGAAGACTTCAAAGTCATTGTTGTAAAAAATCACGGCATCTCGTTCCTCAATATCACCCCAAACATGCTCGTCTTCCATTTCCGCATACACATAGAAATAGGTATCATCCCACAGCATTTTCACCCGTGTATCATAGTAGGGTTTGCTTTCTTCAGGACCCTGAATATTCATAAATAAATCGGTCCATTCCACATCCTCCCAAGCCTCTTCATTCGCCAACCCATCTACGGTTAAGGCTTCCTGTGCCTTGTTAACCACGTAATGTTTAGGCAAACTAAGGTCTAAATTTTTTCGGGTTGATGGCGCCCCGCAGCTCAAACAAACCCCCAATCCTAACAGGATAAACTTGTTCACTACCAATCCTCTGCTATGGCGGGGGTTCCGGGGAAATCAACACTATAATTTCCGTAGATAGGATCGTAATAGTGCCCGTTTTCTTGATAATCCGGATTCCAGTTCTTACTACCATCCGATTCTAATACGTACAGATAAGGAGATAACAACAGCCGCTCAAGGTGCCAACGGCCTTCTTTTCCAGACGGAATCTCTTCACCGTTACCATACACCATGAGCCCACCATCGGCATATACTTCATGTTCTGGGCTAATATCCATGTACTCATGACTAACATTCATCACTTTGTGCCCAATTTCATGGGCAATGGTACGGCGCTGCCGATCGGGTCGCTCGAGATTCGAAAGACTTATGACCCCTCGATAAGGTGTAGGAATAGTTCCAGGATAGGAATAGGAAGGAAACGAAAGCCCTCCTGTACGAACGGTTTTCATGGTCCAATTTCGCCCTTCAGACACCGTTAAAAAAGGATAAAAAACATCCTGAAACACCACAAAGTAGAGAGTACGATGACTGTCTTCTCCCGTCTCTATAATATGTTCTAGGGCTTGGGTAGCATGCTCGGTTAGCTCTGCCGGGTGCCGTTGGCTGTGTTTATACAGGTTAATGTATCCGGTGTTCGGAATACCAGGAACTTCATTGGCTTGAATGGTTAAGAAGCGAGGATCCAATTCACCAGTCTTAATCCATAACACATGTACTTGAACTCCCGTGGGTGCATAAATCTCTTTGGCAGCCTCAAGGCCGGTTATAAGACGCTCAAGGGTTACCTTTTTAAACTCAGGATCTAGATTGGATGGAAGGTAGACACCCACATCCATGGTTGGTTTACCAGGCTTAATATCAGCGTTAAGCGTTTCATAATCGATGGAATCGATGATGGTCCATTCCGCTTTGCTGATAGAATTGTTTATAGCGCTAGAATTAGCAGATGAGCTTGTTTCATTCAAGGAACAGTGCACATTTAGGGATGCGAACAAGCCTATAAAGAGGATAGGTAGTTTAGCGTTCATATAGGTGGATGGAATAAAATTGATTATAAAGGTAGATGTATACTCAAAGTAAAAAAATAGTCGAACAGATAAAGATGCTTACTATTCTTGGTTACTCTATCATAAAGTATAGGTATTACGTATTTATTCTTCGATCGCTGCAATCAGCCGCTCTATTAACCCGTTCATACCGGCGCCTTGTATCCAACGAGCCACAATAACCAAGTCATTTTCAGGGTCTACGTACACCATATTATTACCTGCACCAAGATGCCAGAAAGCAGATTCAGGGGCCGAAGGCATGGCTTCTTGTTCATGATTGAGAAAGAAATTCATGTACCCGTAATTCGGCCGGGCCTGTGTTGGACTTTTTGACATTGAGATCCATTCTTTAGACAGGATTTGTTCTTCTTTCCAACTGCCCTCGCGCAAGGTTAACAAACCGAAACGAGCTTGATCCCTAGCACTAATAAACATACCACCACCCCAATGCCCTCCTCCACTTACGCTCTGCATTTGCTCGCCGTCAATTAGTACCCAAGAATTTTCATATCCATGCCAACGCCAAGTGGGTGAGGCTCCAATTTTGTCCATGAAATGTTCTTTGAGTACCTGAGGAAGCGGCTGCCTCCATACGTTTAAAGCGGCAAGTGCCAATAGATTGACTCGAACATCATTGTATTCCCAAACACTTCCCGGTGCATGACGTTCACGAGTGATCCAATCCCTTCGCTCACCGGAGGGACGATCAGCCCAGTCGGGTTTCCCGAATAGGGTCCCTTCCCAGTCGGAGGTTTGTTGGAGTAAATGTTCCCAGGTAATGGCTGCATTATGCTCGGATTGAAAGGGTTCTATAAAATGGGCTTCTCCTACCTGGGCACCTTTATCTCTATTGTATATGTCATCGATGACCAATACAGGACCCATGTAGGAGGCAACGGGGTCTTGAACATCTTTAATAAGCCCCGCATCCCAAGCCAAACCAACGATTGAACTCAGAAAACTTTTGGTTACGCTGTGGGTCATATCGACCCGAAAGGGTTCTCCCCACTCCGCCACGATGTATCCATTTTTTAGGATGATTCCAGTCATTTCACCACGGCTTTTAAAAGGTCCTATGCCATCGCCAAAAGGTTCTCTTCCAAAGGATCCATAATGGTTGATTTCCATATTTCGTGGGTTATCACTTTCCATGGAAATGGCAAAGTCGATGGCTTCTTGTAATTTTACGGAATCAAAGCCAGCAGCTGCTGGGCTCAGCATTTCCCACTCCCCCCAAATACCCGGAAAATAGGGCTCGGTAGAGGTAGGGTTTTGAGCGTTTACTGAAACCCGTAAAAGAAAAAAAAGAAGGACAAAAGAAGTAAGGAATCGCATGATGTATTCTCTAATATTTAGCAGGGGTTCCCGCAGGAGCAAGACTTTTCTGGATAAAGGAACGAATATCGTCGTTGGCATTTTTTAAATCCTCTCGGCGCAAGTACATCATGTGGCCGCTACGGTAGCCTTTGAACTCGAGTCGTTCTTTCATTTTTCCAGATGGATCTAGATGCCACATGGTGTATTTAGCGTCATAATAAGTGGTTGCGCCGTCGTAGTATCCACTTTGAACTAGTACATGCATGAAAGGATTTTGAGCCATTGCACCTCGTAATTGCTCACCGGTTCGGTCTCCGCTTCTATCCCATGGGTTTACAGGGCCAAACATATTGTATTTAACATCGGTTTCATAGTTAAGATGTTGCTTAAAGTACATGTTGATGGCTGGTGTAAACGAGTGTAGCCAAGAGGTAAGTTCGGAGTTGAAGTCGGGGCGTGTACCAGCATCGGAGCGATCAAGTCCTTTATAGCGGGAGTCGAGACGGCCAACGGTATGTCCTTCGTGCCGAAGCAAGTCTTTCCAGAAAAACGAGGTAGGTACATCCAGGTTATGCTGGCGAATAACCTCTTCAGAAAGGCCTGAAAAACGAGCAAATTGTGCGATGGCATGTTCTTTTTCATTCTCACTCATCCATGCGCCTTTGGCGAGGATTGGAATGAGTTCATTTTGAGTAAACTCTTCAGACGCTTCCAGGGCATCAAGTAAATCCATAGACTGAAGCTCTTCCGGAAGCTGCTCATGATACCAGGCAGCTGCTGTATAGTAGGGGAGTCGGTTGGCCTGATTAACAGGGCCAGATCGGTCAATACCTAAACCTGTAGGTGATACCAAAATAACGCCATTGATATACATCCAGTGGCTATTTTGAAGTTCATTAGCCAAACCTGAAACACGAGTAGTTCCGTAACTTTCCCCTATGAGGTATTTGGGAGAGGCCCAACGATCGACCCGACTAACAAAAGTGTTAATCCATTCAGCCAGATAGTCAATATCCTGATTTACCCCGAAAAACTGCTTGCGATCGGCCTCGGGATGTAAAATTCGGGAATAGCCGGTATTTACTGGATTCACGAATACAATATCCGCAACGTCTAAAATAGAGTAAGGGTTATCTTGAAATCCATAAGGTTGGATTGGGTACCCTTCGTCATCAATATTCAATACACTTGGACCGGTGTACGCTAAGTGCATCCAAACCGAAGCCGATCCAGGACCTCCATTAAAGGAAATCACCAAAGGTCTCCGTTCGGTGGATTCTACATCGGTACGTTCATAAAAAGTGTAAAACAATGCCGCTTGCACGACACCATGATCGTCCCATACCGGTTGGGTCCCGGCAGTAGCTCGGTAAGGCACTTTTTTTCCGTTAATAGTAACGGTATGCTCGGTTACCGAGGCCGATTCGGCCGGAAGAATTCGAGTCGGAGTGATCTGTGGGGTATGGGTTCCTACAAAGCTGTCTTCGCCTATCCATACGGATTCACTTGTTTGCTGTTGGGCATTCACAGAAGTATATAAAAGCCCGGTAAAAAGTAACAGAGAGGCTAAAAAAGAGCTAGTTCTTGAGAGAAAAAAAGATATGGTCGGGTTCATTGAAGATGGGTAAAACATAGCTATGGTCTATTCGTATTAGGTTAGGTGTTCGTTGGGCGCGTAATGCTAGGTGTGGATACGTGCCAACAGTAATTGAACGTCGGTTAAACTATTAAGTAATCACTAGAATGTAATGGCTCTGCCCAAAAAGAAAAATGCTTTTTTAAAGAATTGGTAGTTGTCATATCAGGTGATATTGATATAATGTGTGAAAAGCTTCGTATTATTGTTGAATTCATGTTCACAGACGTAGCTCTGTCGGGCACAATGTACCGCGGAATTTATCATAAGTAGTCAATTGAGTATTCGGCGGAATCTCTACTTAACCAATAAACACACGAAGTTTCATCATGCCAGAGTTTTTACTACAACCCATGCCTTGGTACATAGCCGGCCCCTTAATAGGTCTAATGGTACCATTACTACTAGTATTGGATAACCGACAATTCGGTATATCCTCTGCTTACCGTCATATGTGCGCCGCGGTATTACCCAAAGGCAAATTTTCTTTTTTCAGTTATGACTGGAAAGCCCAAAAATGGAACCTGTTATTTGTGGTAGGCATTGTTTTAGGAGGATATCTTGCCTCTTTGACTACGGTTGAAGGGTACTCAGTAGCCATCTCAGAGCAAACCAAACTAGCCCTAGGGGAATGGGGAATCACTGATTTTAGCGGATTAATTCCCACTGAGATTTTTAATTTTAGCTTCCTTACCACACCAGGTGGATTCGTTGTGATGGTTTTAGGCGGCTTTTTAGTGGGCTTTGGCGCACGTTACGGCGGCGGTTGTACATCGGGCCATGCCATTTCGGGCTTATCCAATCTACAGCTACCCTCACTTATCGCCGTAATTGGATTCTTCGCAGGGGGTCTTCTAATGACCTACTTCATCTTACCACTCATTTTATCCTAAGGAGATACTATCATGAAATATATATTAGCAGGTTTATTCTTTGGTTTTGTAGCGGTAAAATCGGAAGTCGTTTCTTGGTTCCGCATATTAGAAATGTTCCATTTCGATTCCTTTCATATGTATGGAATTATTGGAAGCGCAGTGGTCATCGGCATTATTTCCATTCAGATCATCAAGCGGTTCCAGATGAAAGACATGAAAGGAGAGCAAATATCAGTGGGTGACAAAGAAATGACCCCCAAACGATACATTATTGGCGGATCTCTCTTTGGGTTGGGTTGGGCCTTAGTCGGCGCTTGCCCAGGTCCTATGTACGCTTTGGTTGGTAATGGTTATTGGATCATCCTTGTGCCGATGTTCTTCGCCTTCCTTGGAACGATGACCTACGGCATGATTCGGGAGAAACTGCCCCACTGATTTCTATTCTATAGCTGTTGTCAGCCAATAGCTGCTGGTTTCTTTTTTTGGAATATGATAAAAGTGACCTCATTTATTTTCATTCAATTTACATACAAAAATTTTCATTTTGATGAGTTAGTAATTACAAATAACTAAGACCTTACATTAACCAAAAATTATATATCACATAGTAAAGAAAGATTTCTAAAATTAAGAAACTTAGAGTATTATTGTATGTACAAATAAGCACTCTAAGTCTTGAAAGAATAAATAATAGTTATTAGTTATAACATAATTATTAAGACCGATAACTTTTAGGGTAACTGAATAATTTCGTAGAGGTAGTTTTTCCGTGAAAAAATGGTCAAAATGGTATAAGATAATATGTGC
>ERZ802830.94-NODE-94-length-81271-cov-50.2082_pt1 | contig 81271 bp, 75 predicted proteins | sample MGYA00345654_ERZ802830 | MGnify/ENA primary metagenome ERZ802830 (study PRJEB30503, sample SAMEA104212375) | marine metagenome | biome: Westerlies Biome; feature: [SRF] surface water layer (ENVO:00010504) within the epipelagic zone...; material: water (ENVO:00002006)...
CCGATCCTGTCTTAGAAAAAACCACACAAGACGCAACTGCATTTTCACCAGAGATATGACTTACGTCAAATGCCTCAATTTTATTAATATCCTTTTGTCCAATGTATTCAGCAATTTGATTTAGTGCAAACGTATATTTATCTTTTTTGCTTATATGATTTTTAATTACTTGCTTTGCGTTTAATTTGCACAAGCTGAATATTGGCCTAATCGATTTACTTGGAGAATGAATTATTTTCACTTTAGTTTGGTGCTTTGTCATAAACATGTCCTCTAAAATTTTCTTATCTTGAAGTTCATATGCACATAAAACCTTTTTAGGTATATCAAATTGGTTGTCATAAAAATTAAATACAGCACTTTGATAAACATCATCAAGAGAACTGTAATGAGCTTGCTTAATTAAATGCGTTTTTGTTCCTCTAATTTTTCCGTTCCTTACAACAATAATTGAAACTCCTAGATAGCTCATTTCTGAACTAACAGAAAATATATCAATATCATTTGCTAAAGTTACTACGGATTGCTCCTCTTTTAAAAGTTTTAGCCTTTTAAGACGATCTCTTATTTCTGCAGCCTTTTCAAAATCAAGTTTTAAAACAGCTTTTTCAATTTGGTTTGTTAATCTTTGAACATTTTTAGTATCTGAAGATGAAAGAAATGATTTTGCGCTAGTAATATCTTCAAAATAATCAACTTTATTGATTTTTTGAACACATGGAGCCGAACATCTCTTCATTTGAAATTCAATACAAGGTCTTGTTCTATTTGCAAAAGTATTATCACTACAATTTCTCACCTTAAATATCTTTTGCATCTCTTTAATTGATTTTTTTACAGCTTCAGAACTTACGAATGGTCCAAAGTATTTTTTATCCACACTTTTCTTTGTTCTTTTAGAGTAAACTCCAGGATATTCGTGGTCTAGAGAAAAATATATATAAGGATAAGTTTTATCGTCTCTTAAAAGAATATTAAACTTTGGTTTATTCTCCTTAATTAGCATTTGCTCTAACAATAAAGCCTCAACTTCATTTTTAGTTGAAAAAGTCTCAACTTTATCAGTAAGAAATTTTATCTGAGATGTCTTTCTATCTTTGAAAGATTTGCCAAAGTAAGATGAGACTCTTTTTTTTAAGTCTTTTGCTTTGCCTATATAAATAATTTCTTGGTTGTTAAAAAATTTATATACGCCTGGAGTATTTGGAACTTTTTTAATATCTATTTTCAAGTGTTTAAGTTTTAATTATTTTGAGACGTAATAATCTAATCTTTCAATATCTTCTTCAAGACAAGCCTCACCATATAGAATTTCTATAAGGTGGCATGGTTTATCAAATGGATTAGTAATTTGGTGCCACTCACCAAGAGGAACTAAGTAATGATCAAATTTATTTAATTGAATATCTTTTCTATTATCAGGATTATCCTTACTGTAATTCACAACACATGATCCTTTGCTAACTAACCATATCTCAGATCTCTTAAAGTGCTTTTGAAAACTCATGCCTTTGCCAGGTTCAACAATCAACTCCTTTACTTTGACATTTTCAGATTCAAATAAATTATAGAAAGCTCCCCATATTCTATCTTCATGATAGTACTGCCAATCCTTAAGAATCCATGATGAAGAATTTTTCTTATCGTCACCACCAACACTAAATAAAAAGGATATTCCATCTACTGACATTTCTGGGATATTTTCTTTATCTCTATCTCCACCATTAGCGAAATAAATTTCGTCTTCTGGATGCAGCTCTTTCACCTTTTCAAGTGCATTAATGCTACTTCCTAATTCATCGTCTTCAAAATCAATCACTTCATCAACATTTCTGAGATTTTCTATAATTGATTTTCGCTCAAGAAAAGGCATAAAATATTTTCCCTTCTTTCTTTTAAGCCAATCGTCACTATTAAGTGCAACAATTAATCTATCTCCATACTCGCTAGCATCTTTAAAATAGGAAATATGACCTGAATGCAGCGGATCAAATCCACCACTAACAACAATTACTTTCATAATTTAATTATATTCTATTGATTATCTTTTATAAATTTCTTAGTTGAGTCTTTGCCAGCTTGAACACCGAATTGATCAAATGGATTTATCTCAAGCATTGCTGCTGTAATAAATGTTCTATGTTCCCAAGTAGCCATTAGATACCCTAATGTATATGGATCTAATTGGTTAAAAAGAAATAAATTTATGGGAACATTTCCATTAATTCTCTCTTCATCTTTTAATGTCGATTTTGTGCCATTAGATAAAAGTCTTGATTGTGTAATTGCTTGTGCATAGGCTAAGGTAGTTGAATCTTCTTTAAATGCAATAATATCTGCAGCAACACTTTGTGTTCCTTGATGAAGTAACTGGAAATATGAATGCTGAGCCGTTGGTCCATATCCACCAAATATTATTTGCCCTGTATTTTTAAAATTACTATCTTTATTTGGTTGTTTACCTAAAGACTCCATCTCAAGCTGTTGAACATAGTCTGCAAAAGATCTTAACCTCCAACAGTAAGACAAAACAGCTCTTGAATGAACACTTTGGTTATTATTAAGCCATATGTCACTATAGGATAAGGTCTTAACAAATTTTAAATAATCTTTATTTTCAATTAAATCTTTATCTGCATCTCTAGCACCCCTGACGAACATTTCAATTTCTTCCAATGGACGTGCTCCATGATCATCGTATTCACCTTGAATGCCAGACTTGCCATATTTAAATTCAATATAAGCAGGCAAACATATATAACTCCAGATAGAGTATCTTCCACCAATTTCATCATGTAATTCAAAAATCAGATCTTTGGATATGTTGTATCTCAGTGCCCCTTCTTTGTTTGCGGTTATGGCAATAAAATTATCAGTGTCTCCTGACCATTTAATTGCTTCTTTTAAACTAACTAAAGTTTCATCAGTGGTAAATGATTTAGAAGACACTATAAAAAGAGTTTCATCTGGCTTTATATCTTTAGTTTTGTATTCAAATTCAAATGGGTCAGATCCTGTAATAAACTCAAATCTAAAAGAGGTCTTTTGACTTGTTAAGCTTTCAAGAAGAAGTTTTGGCCCCTCAAATGAACCCCCAATGCCAAGCACCACAATATTTTTTATTTTGGGTGAGCCACTATTACTTTCTAATTTGTGATGAAGTTCTGGGGTTATTGTAAAAAGACCTAAATCTTCTAACTCCCTTCGATGAAGAACATGCAGAGCTGCTTTATTCTCTGTATAATTAACTTTTTCACCATAAAATAAATCATTTATCTTCTTCTCTAATTGAATATCTTTTGAGATTGAATCTAAGTCATTAAATATTGATTTAGTAAAATCATTTACGTTTGATTTAAAGCTTAAGATTTCATTTTCGAAATCAAATTCATTACCTTCATTGGACATTATTTAAGGCTCTCAACTATCCTCGATAAGGACTCTTTTATGTTATTTGATTCGGTTATCGGTCTCCCTATAACCAGATAATCAGCTCCGAGTTCTATTGCCTGTTTTGGTGTCATTACTCTTTTCTGATCATCGTTTGATTCATCTAATCTGATTCCTGGGGTGATTGATAAAAGAGACTCTCTTTTTGAAACAAGTTCCAATTCATGGGGTGAGCAAACTACTCCGTCAATACATGCTGATTCTGCTAAATCTAACATTGCATTAACTTGTTCAGTGGCACTTCTTCTATATATTTCATTTGTATCGTTGTCGCTAAGACTTGTCAGAGCAGTCACTCCAAATACTTTAATATCAGAGCCAGATACACCTTCCATTGCAGCTTTCATCATATCTTTTCCACCAGAAGCATGAATTGTAAGAAGTTTTATTGGCAATACCGCAAGTCCCTCTATGGATTTCTTTACGGTATTAGGGATATCGTGTAGCTTTAAATCAAGAAAAATCTCAAACCCCTTTTCAGCAGCATAAAAGATTAATTCATGCCCGCTGGAATTGAAAGAAACGCTTCCAATTTTCACCATACATTTTTTTGGATCAAGGTTATCTATAATTTTTGATGCTCTTGTAAAATCTGTTTCATCTATTGCAACTATAATCATTTTTTTGTAAGTAATTTCGATGGTTTGAAGTGCATCGTAGCAGTCTCACCAATATATGAGACTTTTTTGGTATTGGGATTAATAAATTTTCTTGGTCGAATAAATTTTTTTGAAAAGGTACCAAAGCCTCTAATTTCTACTTTTTCGTCTAATGCAACAGCCTCTGTAATAGAATCTAAAATAGCATCTATAGCGTCACTAATGTCTGATTTGTTTATATTTGGAAATTCTTTTCTTAGAGACGATTCTATATCTGATCGGGTAAAAGTTTCTTTATCTAATTTATTCACTCAATTTTAAAGATATTCTTTCTCTTTCGGCATCTACCGCGAAAACTATACAATCTAGATTTTGATCTTTTTTGAATTCTTCTAATGCCTGCTTGGGATCTTCATCTTCAGAGATGTCAGATAAATGAATAAGTCCGTCTATATCGCCTTCTAAACCTACAAATATACCAAAGTCGGTAATAGATTTAATGTTTCCATTTACTTTATCCCCAATTCCATATTTATTGGAGAACTCAGTCCAAGGATTAGACTTTGTTTGTTTTAAGCCTAATGAAATCCTTCTTTTATCATGGTCGATTTCTAAAATCATAACTTTGATTTTTTCTTGCATTTCGACAACTTTTGAAGGATGTATGTTTTTACTCGTCCAATCAAGTTCTGATAAATGTATTAATCCTTCAATACCTTCTTCTAATTGAGCAAAGCAACCATAGTCAGTTATATTTGAAACTTCAGCTTCATATATACCTCCAACTGAATAGTTAGATTCTACATTTTCCCAAGGATCGTTATGTATTTGTTTTAAACCTAAAGATACCCTCAACTTTTCTTTATCAAAGCTAAGTACTTTTACATCAATTTCTTCTCCCATATTTAAGTGCTCAGATGGATTAGTTACCCTAGACCATGAAATATCAGTTATGTGTAACAAACCATCCAATCCACCAAGATCTATGAATGCTCCATAATCTGTAATATTTTTAACAATGCCTTTGACAATCTGTCCTTCATCAAGATTTTTAAGAAGTTCTACTTTTACAGCTGAGTTATTCTTTTCTAATACAGCTTTTCTTGAAAGGACTACATTATTTCTTTTGTAGTCAAGTTTAATAACCTTGAATTCTTGAACGGTGTTTTCAATGTCTGGTGCTTCTTTTACTGGTCTAACATCAACAAGCGATCCAGGTAAAAATGCTTTAACAACTTCTACTTCAACTGCAAATCCACCTTTAACTCTGTTGTGAATTTTTCCAGTTACAAATTCACCACTCTCTAAGGCGTCTTCCAACATCTTCCATGTAGTAATCTTTCTAGCTTTTTCTCTAGATATTCTTGTTTCACCATATCCATCTTCTACTGCCTCTAAAGCAACTTCAACTTCATCACCTACATTTATATTTATTTCACCATCATTATTTCTAAACTCATCAAGAGAAACTACCCCCTCTGATTTGAGGCCAACATGAACTGTTACCCAGTCTTTATCAACATCCAAAACAACGCCTGAGACAATAGATCCTGGTTGCATATCAAGAGTTTCTAAACTTTCATCAAGTAAGGCTGAAAAAGATTCTGACATTTAAATAAATTCCTTTTTAACTATATTTTCAGTAAAACTGAATACTTCTTCAAGTGACATATCTGATGAATCAATTACATAGGCTTCATCAGCGGGAATTAAAGGTGATAATTTTCTTGAACTATCTTTTAAATCTCTCTCTTCAATATCAGCTATCAGAGCGGGCATATTAACTTCTTGTCCAAGATTCTGCAACTCTAAATAACGTCTTTTTGCTCTAATCTCTGAAGATGCGGTTAAGAATATTTTTAATTTTGCATCTTGAAATACCACTGTTCCCATATCTCGTCCATCCGCCACTAATCCACTTTCAGTATAAAAATTTCTTTGAATATTAAAAAGGGATTTTCTTGTTTCGTTTTTAGCACTCATTTGAGATGCAATTTTTGCAATCTCTTCAGTTCTTAGTTTATTTGTGATGTCCTTTTTTTTATAAAGAACGCTAACTAGTTCCTCGTTAAGTTTGAACGAAACCTCACTATTAATTTTTTTTGGTATTTCATCAAAATTGATTTTTTTATTAGAAAAATATGCGCATAGTCTATACAGAAGTCCACTATCAAGAATATCAAATCCAAAGTTATGAGCAATTTTTCTCGATAGAGCCCCCTTTCCTGATGCAGAGGGACCATCGATTGTAATTACATTAATTTTTTTCATTAATATTCATGCCTAGAGAATTCATTATATCTTTGAATTTAGGAAATGAGGTTTCAATATTCTTACAATTTTGAACAGTGACACCATTTTTTGACCTTATACCCGATATTAAAAAACTCATTGCAATTCTATGATCATCAAAAGAATCAATACTATCATCACATTCGATTTCATCTTTCGTTCCTGTAATTGATATTCCATCATCAAACATTTCATGACTTATTCTTAATTTGCTTAATCCCTTTGAAATAGCATTTAATCTATCAGACTCTTTTACCCTCAATTCAGCTGCATTCTTAATAGTTGTTTTACCGCTAGCAAAAGCAGCGGCAATACTTAATATTGGAATTTCATCAATAATGTTTGGGATTATATTTTCAGGCACATCTATACCATTGAGATTTGAGGATTTTATAATAATATCTCCAACAGCTTCATTGGATAATATTTTCTTATTTTTAATTACAATATTTGCACCCATCAATAAGAGTATTTTTATTAGGCCGCTTCTAGTTTTATTAAGTCCCACATTTTTTATCAAAATTTCAGAGTTGTCAGCTAAAATTGAAGCTACAATGACGAATGAAGCAGAAGAAAAATCGCCTGGAACAATATAATAATCTTTTGAAGATAAATCTTTATTTTTTAGCTCTATTTGTCCAGAACTAGTTTCATCTCCATAAGATATTTCACCTCCAAAAAATTCGATCATTCTTTCAGTATGATCACGAGTGATCTTTGGTTCAGTAATCTTTATATTATTTTTTGAAGAAAGTGCTGCCAACAAAAGACATGATTTAACTTGAGCGCTTGCCAAAGGCATTAGATATTCATAATCATCATTTATGTTACAAGCATTAGTAGTGATTGGAAGTTTTCCCTCTTTACTCTCTATATTTGCGCCCATTTCTAATAATGGTGAAATAACCCTCGCCATTGGTCTATTTGATAAAGAATGATCTCCTACTAATCTAGATTTTATTCCTAAGCCAGAAATTAATCCAAGTAATAGCCTTGCGCCTGTTCCAGAATTACCAAGATTTAAATCTTCAGACGGATTACAAAAAGTAATACTTCTTTTTTTTAAATAAATTCTTTTGGTATCCCTATGAATTGAGGCTCCAAGTTTGTTTAATGCATCTAATGTCGAGTTAGGATCGTCTGCATCTAAGAATCCATCAATCTCCATATCACAATTTAAAAGAGATCCTAAAATAAGAATTCTCTGTGAAATTGATTTATCACCCGGACAATCAACTTCACCGGACATTGAATTAATGGGATGTGATACTAAATTCAAAATTTATCTTCTTTATACGATTTAATTTCATCCAGTTCTTTTTTTAAGATTTCTAGATGAGAAAAAATATCAGGAATCTGTTTTGTTTCTGTAATAAGTTCAAGTAAATTATTAAGCGAGACTTGCATTCCAGCTAGAGCCTTTATTAGATCGACTCTATTGAGCATAAAAATATCTCGCCACATCTCAGGATTAGAACCACTTAACCTGAGAAATTCTTTTATTCCTCCTCCAGCATTATCTCCCACATCATTATTTGATAAGCGTATTGAATCAATTAATGCATATGATATTAAATGAGGTAAATGACTGGTCATTGCAAAAATAAGATCATGCTCACTTACTGTCATTAATGCTGTTTTCATTTGGAGAGCATTGCTCCAAAAATTTTCAACTTTATCGTAATGATCTTTATCACCATTGAAAGGATTGCATAAAACATTTTTTTTGTTTTTAAAAAGATTTTCATCTGCAGCTAATAAACCAGATTGATCAGACCCTGCTATTGGATGAGAAAGAACTATATTTGAAACCCCCTCTATTTTGATATGGTTCTTTACACTAGAAGTCTCTGTTATGGTCGTATCTGTATTCCAAACTTCTTGAAGACTATTTAAAACATCTAATGTTTGTTTGGGTGGAATAGCAAGAATAATTAAATCAATGTCTTTGGTGTACTCTTTGGAATTTATTTGTTCTATGGAACTCGCTTCATCGTCAATTATTTGGTTTTGAATTGCATCTTTAACTGAATTAGAATCAATGTCATAACCCGTAACTTTTATTCCTTTTGATCTTGAGGCCAAGGCAATTGAAGCTCCAATCATGCCCAGACCAATAATTAGAATTCTCTCAACATTTAGATTCATATATATTCAGGATATGAGCCAAAACTCCTAAGGATCGCTCCGGCATCTTCAACTTCTTTAATAGCTAGGCGGAGTTTCTGATCTTTAATATGCCCTTCACAATCTACAAAGAAATCATGAGAATTTATATTTCCTCTAGATGGTCTAGTTTCTATCTTGCTTAAATTAATCTTTCTTTTGTCAAATGGCTTCAAGACTGACATCAAGGACCCTGGCTTATTAGGTGTTTGGATTAGAAATGAGGTTTTGTCTTTACCAGTTTTTTCAACTTTATTTTTTCCTATTACAAGAAATCTAGTTTTATTTTCAGCATAATCTTGTATGTTTTTCTTTATAAGTTTTAGCTTATAGTTTTTAACTGCCATAGAATTAACAATACATAAAATATTTTTGTTATCTTTGGCATATTGAGCTGCCACAGCTGAGCTTGGCATTTCAAGTCTTTTAATATTTCCAATATTTCTTTCAATCCATTTAGAGCATTGTCCAAGTGCTTGAGGATGAGACGCAATAGCAAAAGCTTCATTTATATTAAATTTATTTCCTGAGGCGAGCTGATGATCAATGTTTAGATAAATTTCGCCAATTATATTTATATCCTCACTATCAGCCATACAGTTTAAAGTCGTATTTATAACCCCTTCAGATGAATTTTCTACAGGAACAACTCCAATATTTACTTCATCATTCATCACTTGATAAAAAACATCATCTATTGTTGAAGTTGGTATTCTAATGACCTGAGAGCCAAATTGATTATGAACAGCGGCTTCGGAATGGGTTCCTTCTGGACCTAAGTAAGCAACTTTTAAAACTTCCTCTAGTGATAAACATCCAGAAATAAGCTCCTTATAGATTATCCTAATTTTTGAGTCAGGTAGTAACCCTTTTTTATTAGCTTTAATAATATTTCTTAGGATTTTCGTTTCTCTGTCAGGTTTATAAAATGAATCTTTAGGACTTATTTTTGACTTAATTTTACCAACTGCTACTGCATGAGAAGCTCTTTTTTGAATAAGCGCATAAATATCTTGATCAATTTTATCAATTTTATTTCTAAGACTTTTAAGATCTTTATTTGCCATCTTTTTTAGCCATAAGTAGATTCAAAGTGCTCCATGAATTTTATTAACTCCTCCACTCCCTCTAAGGGCATAGCATTATATATGCTAGCTCTCATTCCTCCAACTGACCTATGACCCTTTAAGTTTAACAATTCATTATCTTCTGCTTCAGATAAGAAAGTTTTATCTAAGTCATCATTTGCTAATAAAAATGGTACATTCATTATAGATCTGTTAACTGAGTCAACATTGTTTGAATAAAACGATGAATTATCAATAAATTCATATAGCTTTGATGCTTTTTTATGATTTTGAGTCTTAAAATAATCCAGCCCTCCTGAATCTTTGATCCATTTGAATACTTTTCCTGCCATATACCATGCAAAAGTAGGAGGAGTATTCAGCATAGATTCTGATAATGAATGTTCAGAATATTTTAAAATATTTGGGATGTTTGGATTTCCGTACTCCATAAAGTCTCTATCAATTATTACAATAGTAAGTCCAGCTGGTCCAATGTTCTTTTGTGCTCCAGCATAAATTAATGAAAATTTATTTACATCTAAGGGTTCACTAAGTATGACTGATGACGCATCTGCAATTAGGGGTTTGTTTATATTGGGTATTTCATGATAAGCAACGCCTTGAATTGTTTCATTTGGGCAATAATGAACATAGGCTGCATTATCAGAAATGGGCCAATCTTTATAATCAGGCGCATAACTAAAACTCTTACCCTCTGATGTTGCTATTGTGTTCACTTTGATAATTTTAGAAGCTTCAGCTATAGCTTTTTTTGACCAAGTTCCAGACAAAATATAATCAGCTTCTTTGGTATTATGTCCAAAATTATATGGAACCATTGAAAACTGATGAGTAGCTCCACCTTGAAGAAATAGAACTTCATAATTATCTGGAATGCTTAAAATTTCTATTAAGTCGCTCTTTGCTTCCCTGGCAACAGATGAGTAAACCTCAGATCTATGACTAATCTCCATGATAGAGGCTCCAGAGTTATTAAACTCTAACAATTCAGATTTTACTTCTTGGAGGACATCTTCAGAAATTGCTGCAGGTCCTGCACAGAAATTCCATTTTCTCATATTTAATCTTCTGGGTTTTCTTCTTGAGGTATGTTTACACACTCAATTAATTTTTCACCTTCTTTTGGAGTAATAATTTTTACTCCTTGTGTGTTTCTACTTAAAGTTGGAACTTGCGCCACATTGGTGCGAATCATTGTACCTTTATCGCTAATTAGCATAATTCCATCTGCCTCATCCACTAAGGCAGCAGCAACCATTGCTCCATTTCTTTCACTAGTTTTGATTGATATAACCCCTTGTCCGCCTCGATTATGAGTTGGAAAATCATCTAATTGTGTTTTTTTACCATATCCGTTTTCAGATACACATAGAACGGTTTTAGATGGATCAGCAACATTTAATGAAATTAGTTTTTGATCTTTTTTTAATTTCATTCCTTTTACGCCCCTAGCAGCCCTGCCCATTGCTCTTACTTTTGATTCTTGAAATCTGATTAATTTTCCTGAAGATGATGCCAAAAGTATCTCATTAGTGCCATCTGTAATGGCTGTACCAATCAACCTATCATCTTCATCTAGATTTATTGCTTTGATACCAGATTTCCACTTTCTTGCAAAATGGCTTAAGTTTGTTTTCTTGGTAATACCTTTTCTAGTTGCCATAAAAATAAATTTATCTTCAGAAAACTCTTCAACAGGAAGAATATCACTCACTCTCTCGTCATCGTCTAAATTAAGCATGTTTACCAAAGGTCTTCCTTTTGAAGTTCTTGATGCTACAGGTATTTCATAAACCTTTAACCAAAAAACCTTTCCTTTTGTTGTGAAGCATAAAATTTGTACATGACTGCTTAATACATATAAGTTTTGTATTAAGTCCTCTTCTTTAACTGAAGCAGCTGCTTTACCTTGACCTCCTCTTCTTTGTTCGCGGTATTCATCTAGAGGCTGAGTTTTTGCATAGCCACTTCTTGATACAGTTAAGACTCTCGTTTCTTCTGGAATTAAGTCTTCATTTGTAATTCCTCTTCTTGTGTCATTGATCAGTGTTCTTCTTTCATCTCCAAAATTATTTTTAATCTCCTCTAATTCACCAATCATGAGATCTGTTAAAGTTTCCTTGTCATCTAGGATTTTTTGTAGACCCAAAATTCTTTCAACAATTTCTGAAAACTCTTTGCTCAGATTATCTTGCTCAAGACCAGTTAATCTTCCTAGTCTTAACTCAAGAATTGCTTTAGCTTGTTCTTGAGATAATTTATATTTTTTGCCTTTTATTCCAAGATCCTTGCTTAAACCTTTTGGCTTACAAGCGTCACTTCCGACTTTTTTAAGGATTGCTTCTACAGGCCCTGACATCCATGTTTTTTTACATAATGCTTCTGCAGCAATCTTAGGGTCTTTAGATTTTTTAATAATTGCAATTATTTGATCAATGTTTGCAATTGCAACCATTAAACCCTCAACAACATGCCCTCTATCTTTTGCCTTTTTGAGATCAAATTTTGTTCTTTTTGTAATAATTTCTTTTCTGTGCTTAATAAATGCTTGTAGCATTTCTTTAAGGTTGACTTCTTTTGGTTGGCCCTCAGAAAGAACTGTGAAATTGATTCCAAATGATTGTTCAAGTTGAGTTTGAGAAAATAAATTATTTTCTAATACGTCTACAGAATCACCTTTTCTTACTTCAATTACAACTCTTAATCCATCTTTATCCGATTCATCTCGAATTTCAGTTATGCCTTCTATTTTCTTTTCTTTAACCAATTCTGCAATCTTCTCTAGCATTCTCGCTTTATTAACCATGAATGGAATTTCATTAATAATTAAAGACTGCTTGCCTGATTTATCTTCTTCAATTGAAGTATTTGACCGAATGTGAATAATTCCTCTGCCTGTTTTATATGCTTCATATATACCAGCTTTTCCATCGATGGTTCCGCCTGTGGGAAAATCCGGACCCGAAATATCTTTTATTAACTCATCAATGGACATTTTTGGATTATTAATCAAATTAATGCATCCGCTAAGAACTTCAGTTAAATTATGAGGAGGAATATTTGTTGCCATTCCAACAGCAATTCCTGAAGAACCATTTACTAGTAAATTAGGTATTTTAGTTGGAAGAACATCAGGTATATTTTCACTGCCATCATAATTAGGTGAGTACGAAACTGTTTCTTTTTCTATATCGCCTAGCATTTGATCAGTGATTTTTGCCATTCTAACTTCTGTATATCTCATGGCAGCTGGAGGATCTCCATCAATTGAACCAAAATTACCCTGACCTTCTACAATTGGATACCTCATAGAAAAATCTTGCGCCATTCTAACCATCGCATCGTAGACAGCCGAGTCGCCATGAGGATGATATTTACCAATAACATCTCCCACCACTCTTGCAGATTTTTTATATGGTTTGTTGTAATAATTATTTAGATCATACATGGCATAAAGAATTCGCCTGTGAACTGGTTTTAATCCATCCCTGATATCTGGAAGCGCTCTTCCATGAATCACACTTAGAGCATAGCTAAGATAAGACTGTTTTAACTCATCCTCTATATTTACGGATATAATTTCTTTTGCAAAATCACTCATTTTTTGCTTATTTGACCCCTAATTTTTTCATGAATTTATACACCAAAATAAGTACATATTTTAGCATATTTATATGCTGAATTAATCTTTAAATTCTGAGACGAGACCGCCTATAGAATCTTTTGCGTCACCAAAAAGCATTCTTGTATTTTCTTTGAAAAAGAGAGGATTTTGCACTCCCGCGAAACCAGAGGACATTGATCTTTTTAGAACAAAAACTGTCCTTGCATTATGTACTTCAATTATTGGCATTCCGTAGATTGGACTACCTGGTTCTTCTGTAGCTGAGGGATTAACAACATCATTTGCACCTATTACAACAGCAACATCTACTGTGTCCATTGTGGGGTTAACATCATCTGGTTCAACAAGCACATCATATGGGACATTTGCCTCAGCCAATAAAACATTCATATGACCAGGCATTCTTCCAGCTACAGGATGTATACCATATTTTACCTCTGTACCATTTGCTTCAAGAAGCTCTCCTAATTCTCTGACAACATGTTGAGCTTGCGCAACTGCCATCCCATACCCTGGAATAATTAAAACAGAACTTGAATTCTCAAGAATCAAATATGCATCTGAAACACTTATTGGTTTTACTTCTCCAGTTTCTTCAGACTTATTTCCTGACGATGATGAGGCATAACCAACAAATAATATATTCCCTATTGATCTATTCATAGCTTTAGCCATAATGATTGTTAGAATCAAGCCACTAGCGCCAACAAGAGATCCGGCAACAATCAAGACATTATTAAGTAACAGCAATCCTGCAAAGGCGGCTGCAATTCCTGAAAAGGAATTGAGTAATGAGATCACTACAGGCATATCTCCACCACCAATTGGTATCACAAAACCAATGCCACCAAGTAAAGTTAAGATCAATAAGATAGTATAAAAATCAAAGCTTGGAACAAATATTTTTGAGATAAAAACTGCATATAACAAATAAATTAGCGATGCATAAAAAATCGTAGTCAAAAATTTAGTAATTAATGATGTTTTTTGGATTTTGAGCTTTTCTGATAATTTCCCATATGCAATTATGCTCCCAGAAAATGTTACTCCTCCAATATAGGTTGTTATCATTACAAGAACATATTGAAAGGTATTGTCTGGAATAGAATAAAATTCAGACCAAGCAATAAAGAATGTAGCCAGACCTCCAAAACCGTTAAATAATGCAACCATCTCTGGAATTGAAGTCATTTTTACTTTTAACGCAATTAATGAACCAATAACAGCTCCTATTGAAATACCAATAATAACTAGCAATGGATTGACAATATCTATTAAAGTGATTGCAACTGCGGTGAACATTGCCAATGCTGATAAAAAATTGCCTTTAACAGCTGTATCTTCTTTACCCAACATTTTAATTCCGGTGATAAATAGAATTGACGAAACAATATATATAATATTTTGAAATGCAGAAATGTTTTCAATAAAGTTCATAGTTATTTTTTCTTAAACATTTTTAACATTCTATTGGTAACTAAATATCCACCAAAAACATTGATGGATGCAAATGTTATCGCTAATAAGGCCAAAATTTCCTGCAAATGAGTATCGGAATTTAGTACTAATGCTCCAACTAAAGCTATTCCAGAAATAGCATTAGCTCCAGACATTAAAGGAGTGTGAAGAGTGCTAGGAACTTTTGAGATAAGTTCTAAGCCTAAGTATATTGACAGAATTAAAACAAATCCTAAAAGGACATAAATTTCCATTATTGAAACCTCTCATTTTTTATTTTTCCATCGTATACAAGGACGCTACTTTGAATAATTTCATCTTCAAAATCAAAATTTATCGAAGATGTTTCACTATCAAAAAAATCTATGATCCAATTATTATAATTATTAGATAGTGCCAAAGATGCATGGCTTGAAACTTTAGAGGCTAGGTTTGATATACCAATTATTTTAACGCCATTTCTATCAACAACTTTGTCGACTTCTGAACCCTCAACATTTCCTCCTGATTCAACTGCCATATCAAAAATTACACTGCCAGACATCATTTTATCTATTGTGCTATTGTCAATTAACATAGGTGCTGGTCTTCCAAAAAGCTGAGCTGTTGTGATAACAATATCAGATCTTTCACAAACTTTTGATTGCAGCTCTTTTTGTTTATTAATTTGCTCTTCAGTCAATTCTTTAGCATATCCTTGATCTGTTTCTCCTGTTTCACCAAGATCTATTTTGACAAACTTCGCTCCAAGAGAGTTAACTTGCTCTTCAACAACATCTCGAGTATCAAATGCTTCTACTCTTGCTCCTAATCTCTTAGCAGTTGCTATTGCTTGAAGTCCTGCTACACCAACCCCAATAACAAAAACCTTTGCCGGTTTTAAGGTACCTGCTGCAGTCATCATCATTGGCAATGCAGTTGACAAATGTTTTGCAGACTCAATAACTGCTACATATCCTGCTAAGTTTGCTTGTGAACTTAAGACATCCATCTTTTGAGCTCTGGTTATTCTAGGTATGAATTCCATACTTACTAGATTAATTTTTGCACTAGAACACTTATTAATTAGATCTTGATTACTAAATGGGTTAACCATACCAAGTATAGTTGTATTTGATTTAACAAATTCTAAATCATCATTGTTCAAGGCTTGATTAGTAATTATTAGGTTCCCATTTTTAAGACAATCTTCTCTGCTATGTTTTTTTAGCCCAGCTTCTACAAATGTTTGATTCTTGACGTTAATTCCATCTCCAATATCTTCTTCAAACCAGACCTCAACACCTAGTTCGACCAAAGTCTTGATAGTATCAATATGGATTGGAGATCTTTCATCAGAAGCAATGGAAGACTTTAGAGCGGATATAATCAAAGTAAGTGTTTTAAATTTATGTAGTGAAGTTAATATTAACAGTTATGTTGTGTCAATTAAATTAAAAATACTTAATTTAATGTCTGATTTAATGATGATATTTGTAGCTTAACTACAAAACATAGCATTCTTAATTGTTCTTAAATAAATTTATAAGAGTTAGAATATGCAGATGTCAAACGTTGATGAACAAGAAATAAAAAAATTTTCAGATATTGCAAATGAATGGTGGAACAAGGATGGTGATTTTAAGCCTCTTCATATTATCAATCCCCTTAGAGCTAATTACATAAAAGAAAAAATAGAATTAACAGATAAGAAATTCTTAGATGTTGGTTGTGGTGGCGGAATTTTATCAGAAGCAATATATGATTTTGGTGCGCATGTTACTGGAATTGATGCCGCTGGGCCTGGAATAGAGGTTGCAAAAATTCATTCAAAAAATTGTAATAAAAGTATAGACTATTTTGAACAAACAGCAGAAGAATTGCATAAAGAAAGAGGTGAATCTTTTGATATTGTTGCGTGCCTTGAAGTACTAGAGCATGTTCCAGATCCAAAATCTCTGGTCAAGACATGTGTTGATCTTCTTAAACCAGGAGGATTATTATTTCTCTCAACAATAAATAAAAATCCTAGATCGTGGATAACTGCGATAGTTGGAGCTGAGTATATTTTTAATCTTCTTCCTAAAGGAACTCATGAGTTTGAAAAATTTATAAAGCCATCAAGTTTAGCTCATTTTGTTAGAGAGGCTAATGCTGAGCTTATTGAGACGAAAGGTATGTTCTATAATCCTATAACGCACAGGGCGAATCTAAATAATGATCTTGGTGTTAACTACATGATGTATGCTAGAAAGTTATAAAACAAAGCTTGTTTTGTTTGATCTTGACGGAACTCTAATAGATACGGCGCCAGATTTTTTAATATCTTTGAATAATGTACTTGCCAAGCATGGGAAAGAAAAAATAGGTTTAGCACAAATCAGGCCGCATATATCCGAAGGCTCATCTAAGATGATAAAGTTTTTCTTTCAAATTGATTATGATCATAAAAATTTTGAGATGTACAAAAATGAATTCTTATCAGAATATAAATTAAACCTTATAAAAAATTCTAAGCTTTTCGATGGGATGGATGATGTGATTGAGTTTTTAGATAATAATTCAATAATGTATGGGATTGTTACTAATAAATTTCATGAATACGCTGAGCCAATAGTAGAATCTTTTTCAGAGCTAAAAAATATTAAAATTTTGATATGCCCGGATCATGTGAGTGTATCTAAGCCAGACCCAGAGGGTATTATTCTTGCCTGTAAAAAACTTAATATCAAAGCTGCTGAAACCATTTATCTTGGCGATCATCTAAATGATCTAAAAGCAGGAATTTCTGCAGAAACAAGAGTCATAGGATGTCTTTATGGATATTCGCTTGACCAAAATATTATTAGTACTGTTGGATGTCCTTATGTGAATAGTGCTTCTGAAATAATTTCTTTTATTGATTGATAATGGATATGAATTTTGATCTTAATTTGCTTAAAAATAAAAATATATTGATAACTGGAGCATCTAATGGCATCGGTAAAAGCCTGTCTGAAAATCTTAGTAAGTATGGCGCAAATGTGATAATGCTTTCAAGAAATGAAAATGCTTTGGATGCTATCTATGATTCTTTAAAAGAAAAATATAAAACAGATCCTTATATTTTAAAATGTGATTTAGAAGAACTTGATGACAAAAAATCTCAAGAGATTGCAAATATCATTTCAAAAAACTATCAAAATTTAGATTCAGTAATTCACAATGCTGCAATTCTTGAAAAAATGTCAGACATTGAAAGTTTTGATTTACAAACATGGAATAAAGTAATGAGTGTAAATCTAACAAGTGCATTTATACTTTCGAAATATTTAATCCCTCTGATGAAATCATCAATAACACCGAGAATAATCTTTACAACTTCAAGTGTAGGAAAAAAGGGAAAGGCATTTTGGGGAGCATATTCAGTTTCAAAAGCTGGAGTAAATGCTTTATCTAATATATTAAATGATGAGCTTGAGTCTATATCAAATATAAAAATATTTAACTTTGATCCAAAGGCCACTCAAACAAATATGAGAGCTTTGGCTTATCCTGCTGAAGATCCATCCACTATTAAAAATCCAGATCAGCTTATTAATTATTATCTGTGGATGCTTTCAGAAAAAAGCTCATCATCTATGGAAAGATATATTGAATTTGGACAGGAAATATAACTTCTTTATATAGTTACATTTTCATCTTCTAAAACTCTCCACATATATAAACACATATAACTTCTATAGGGACTAAAGTCTCTGTAAAAAGATTCATTATAAGAATCTATTGTAAACATTTTTAAATGTGCGTTTTTAAGACCCAAATCAAGAATTGAAAATACATCAGGATCTCCAACAAAAAAAATTCGTGACATTTCAATAGACCAAGGACCTATACCCTTTATCTTTATCAGAAAATCATAATACTCTTCTGGAGACATTTTTTTTAATTCTTTTTTAGAAATATCTTGTAAGTCTTTATTAAAAATAATTCCGTTAAGATACTCAATCTTTTGTCTAGACAGTCCAGCCTTTTTGAAGCTCATATTTAAATTAGTATTAATTTTTTTATATTTATTTTTTTTTAAGATTATCTTAGTTCTTTTCCAAATTGCAGCTGCAGATTGGACTGACAATTGTTGGCCAACTATGATTTTTGCAAGATGGCTTACAAAATCCTTGTTTGATACTGTTATTTTTAATAAACCTACTTTTTTAATATGCTTTGCAAGATTGTCAAAACCCTTATCAAGAGACTTTTTATATAAAAATTCAAAAGCTTTCTTACTTTCCATAGTTTTTTAAAGAATCTATTTCTTTATTTGAAAGCTCAATACATTTTCCAACTTTTAAACTTGACGGCATAAAAATAGGTCCAAATCTTGTTCTCTTTAATCTGCTTATTTCTAAATCTAAGTAATTAAATATTCTTCTTACCTCTTTATTCTTTCCAGACATTAGGCATACAGAGAACCACTGGTTGGTTGATTGTTTTTCTCCTGCAACAATGTCTGTAAGTTTATAAGTATCCCCATCAATTTCTATGCCTGATAGCATTTTTTGCTTTTTTTCTTCAGTAAAATCGCCCCTTGCTCTTACTAAGTATTCTCTATCAATCATTGATGAAGGGTGCATGCATAGATTTGCAAAAGTTCCATCATTTGTAAATAACATAAGGCCGGAGGAGTTAATATCTAATCTTCCAATAGAAATCCATCTAATATTTGAAGAGGTCTTGGGTAAAAAATCAAAGACGAGAGGTATATCTTTTTCTTTTTTATTTGAAGAGAGCACTCCCTCGGGTTTATTGAGTATTAATAGTTTAATTTCTGATTCTTTGTATTGAATTTCTTTTCCATCAAATTCAATAAAATCATTTTTTGTTACAGAGACTCCTATTTCTGCTGTTACACCATTTATTTTGATTCTTTTAGATTTTATTAAGGTCTCACAAAATCTTCTTGATCCTATGCCAGATTTAGCTAAAAATTTTTGCAGTCTCTCTGCCATTCTTTAAACAGCTTGAGATAATATATCTTTTTCTTCAGCTTCTTCTATTTCAGGTAATTTTGGTAAATCTGAAATATTTTTTAAGTTTAGATCATTTAAAAATTCTTTTGTTGTTACATATAACGCCGGTCTTCCTGGAATATCTCTATAACCAGAGACTTTGATCCAATTTCTTTCTAATAAAGATCTTATACTTCTCGTGCTAACTGTAATACCTCTTATGTCTTCAATATCACCCCTCGTTACAGGTTGTTTATATGCAATTATAGATATTGTCTCCATTAACGCTTTTGAAATCCTTGGGGTTTTTTCATTCCACAGCAGATTTAGGCTTGGACTGTGGTCATCTTTTATTTGAAGTCTAAAACCTGATGCAACCTCTGTTATTTCAAGAGATGTATCTTGGTAACGCTCCTCAAGCTCATTTATAGATCTTTTGATATCAGATAATTCAATTACTAAACCAGAATTTTCAAGAATATTTTTCAATTCAGACAACCTCATTGGTCTTCCAGAGCCCAAAAGAATTGCTTCAACAGAGTTTATAGTTTTAATTTCCAATCTAAATGCTCCTAGAAGATTTTATAAAAAGTTCTTCACTTTTATTTTGAATAAGTTCAACATATCCGTCTTTTGCTAGCTCTAAAGATGCTAAAAGCGTTACCACCACACCCTTTTTACCTTCTGGCTTTTTCAAAGTTTTTGAAAAACTAATAATATTTGTTTTATTAAGAAGCTCTAAAAGGATTTGAATTCTTTCTTGTGTTGAGAGTTCTTCGAAATCAATTAGATGACTTGATTTATAGTTCGGTCTATTAATTACTTCTGTGATTGCTGAAAAAATATCATCTTTTGAAATTAATACTTCGCTGCTTTCAATTTCATCTAATTTTGGAAGTTTTGCAGATGCTACAAAAAAGTCTCTGTCGACTCTTGGCAGGATTGCTATCTTTTCTGAAACTGTTTTAAATCTTTGATACTCTTGAAGTCTTTTAATCAGTGATGCTCTAGGGTCATCCTCCTCGTCCTCAAAAGATTCCTTTGGAAGCATTAACCTTGATTTTATTTCAGCAAGTGTAGCTGCCATTACAAGATAATCCGCAGCCAATTCAAATTTCAATGAATCCATTAATTCGATATATTCCAAGTATTGCTCAGTTATTTCAGAGACATTTAAATCCAATATATCAATATTTTCTTTTCTTATTAGATACAGCAACAGGTCCAGTGGACCAGAAAACTTTTCTAAACACACTTCTAAAGCATTTGGAGGTATGAAAAGATCATCAGGTATCTCCGCGAACTGTTTCCCCATTACAGTTGGGAGCTCAAGTTGCGCAAGATTGTTATTTTGCATAATAAACACTATATAGTGTAAGTTTGAACTATTTTAATACAATATCTTGTGTATTGCTTCAAAAATACATTATTTATCTAAAATTAATTTGATTAAATTGCTATTTAATTGTTTCTATTATTGTGCATTCATTTAATAATATCTTTCCAATTTTTAAAAAAAAGAGATATAGAATATAAATATATGAATTATTCAACTGATAACACAAGAATTATAGACAGGAAGAAAGTTCCTGCTCCATATGAGCTTGTTAACAAATATCCAATAAATGATGAGATTTCAAAGCTTGTTTATGGAACAAGAAATGAAATCAGTCAAATATTGCATGATAAAGATGATAGATTGTTTGTAGTTGTTGGACCATGTTCAATTCACGATCCTGAGAGTGCAATTGAGTACGCAAAGAAGCTATCTGTTGAAAATAAAAAATTTAGTGAGAATTTGCTTATCATAATGAGAGTATATTTTGAAAAGCCAAGAACAACTGTTGGTTGGAAAGGATTAATTAATGATCCTGATATTAATGAGACTTATAACATTGCAAAAGGAATTGAGGTTGCCAGAAAATTATTAATAGAAATCTCTAGTTTAGGTCTTCCAGCAGGCACCGAATTTCTCGACCCAATATCTCCGCAATACGTTACAGATGTTATTTCTTGGGGAGCAATAGGAGCAAGAACAGCAGAAAGTCAGATTCACAGAGAACTTGCATCTGGATTGTCTTGTCCTATTGGAATAAAAAATGGGACTGATGGCGGTCTTAAAGCTGCTATTGATGGTATTCAAGCAGCAAATCATTCTCATGTGTTTTTGGGAGCAACAAAAGAAGCGGACATTGCCATGCTTAAAACAGCAGGAAATATTGATTCACACATAATTCTTAGGGGTGGGAAGTTGCCAAACTATGATGAAGAATCTGTTGAAAATACACTTACTGCACTGAAGGAAGCCGAAGTCAATGAATCTATAATGATTGATGCGAGTCACGGCAACAGCCAAAAGAAGTTTAAACAACAAATTCCTGTTATTGAGTCAATTTGTCAGCAAATTACTAACGGAGACAAAAATATTAAAGGTGTCATGATAGAAAGTCACTTAAATGAAGGGAATCAAAAAATTTCTGAAAATATGAAATACGGTCAAAGCATCACAGACGCATGCATGGGCTGGGAAGATACTGTAATGTGTCTTCAGAAATTAAATGATGCAATGGTAACGAAAAGAGGAAAGTGATTTAATTGAAAAGTGAAGACGATCTAACCTTTTCATCTGAAGTAGCAGAAACGCTTGGAATAGAATGTTCGGTTATTTTAAGTCTTTATAATAAAAATGAATTAAATGACGTCTCTTCATTTCAAAATCTTGTAAGTTGTATAAAAGAGAGCCTTCCATTTATTAATGATCAAATTATTAATGAGTCTGTAAATAAGCTCATAAAATATGAGTTAATTGAATTTAGTTCAAATTCTAATAATAAAAATTATGAAGTTAAGAAACCTTATGGCAACAAAGAGTCTAATAATATGAATAATACTTGGGTTCCCTCAATTGAAACTATGGAAATATTAGATATGACAGATATTTCCAGCAAATTTTACAAACTTAAATTAAAAGAGTTTAAGGTTTATTGGATAGAAAGAGGACAGAAAAAAAATAATTGGAATACAACTTTTATTGATTTTATTAGGCGTGAATGGGCAAAAGAGGTTAATTCTAATAAAGTTTTACCTCATAGTATTAATGAAAATTGGTATCCTGATGATGATGTATTTGATATTCTTAATCTTTCAGAAATAAGCAAAGATTCTGCGTTAAAATACTTAAAAGAATTTATTCTTTATTGGAAAGATAAAGGTGTTGCATTTACAACATGGAATTCTAAATTTATTGATCATGTTAAAAGAAGGCACATGATGAATGATAATATGTTAAATAATGAAGAAAATAAGAAATATTCTGAGCCAGGAAAATATACACAAGACTTCAAAACAAGAAAAAATGACAATGCTTGGGCAAAAGAAATCAATCTCGAATAAAGAAGATTTTATAAAATCTATTGATGCTTTGTTTCTTAAGTTAGAGTTGGCATACCATTACCAATTTTATAAAGTCTTTGGCACTGATGAAAAGCTTAAAGAAGGCAAGAAGTTATGGGCATTTAGTTTAAAAGATATAGCGCCTGAAATAATTCTTGATGCCGTTGAAAATGTTATTTCTTCTCAATCATATTTACCAACCCTTACTGATTTAATGAAGGCATGTAATGATATAAATAGGATGGATGGATTTCCCTCTGTGGAAGAGGCATATGTTGAAGCAAGAAGATCATATCAACCAAGAGCAAGTTACAATTGGTCTCATCCTATTGTGTATTTTGTTGGAAAAAAAATTGGGTGGAATATAATCAATGAAAAAGATTCTAAAGAAAATTTTAATACCTTCAAGCACATATTTAATGCTTTAAAAATTCAAGCAATTGAAGGCAAAGAATTTAAAATAAAACAATCTAAGGTCTTAAATGATAGAAAGCCTTTAAATCCTGATTTATTTAAGAAATTAAGAGAAAAACATAAAGTCTGAACATTATTGACATAAATATTGTCAATATATAGAGTCAAAAATATGCGATTAACAAAAAATATAAGAATATCTTTATATATCCTAATACCAATTATCATTTGGATGATATCTGGTTTTTTTGTGAATGATAAGGTTGATGCTCCTGATTCGTCAGTTGAATTATTTAGCGTGCAATCAGTAATCAGTAGCGCAGTTGAATATCAGCCTTTGATAAAATTAAAAGCAACAACAAAATCAGAAGCTAGGGTTGATGTAAAAGCAAAAACATCAGGTGAGGTTGTTGCAATTGGCGCCAACCAAGGAAAATTTGTTGCAAAAGATACGGTCCTTTGCAGTTTAGGTGTTGTAGAGGTAAACAGAACACAAGTTAAGGCACCCTTCTCTGGGTTTATTGAGCAAATTGTAAAACCAGGTAATTTCCTTGAAAGAGGTCAGGTTTGTGCAACTATCATTCAATTAAATCCAATATCTTTTATTGCTGGAGTTCCAGAATACGACATTAATAAGGTTCAGGTAGGACAGAAGGTAAGTTTAGAGCTTGTTACAGGACAAAAAATAAATGGGAAATTAACCTTCGTTTCAAAAAGCGCATCTCCAGACACAAGAACTTTTATTGTTGAGTCTCAAATAGAAAATCCACAAGGGTTAGTTAAAGATGGCTTGACAGCAAATATGACAATAGAAATTGATAAAGTAAAGGCTCATAAGATATCGCCATCAATATTATTATTAAATGATGGAGGTAAGTTAGGAATCAGAATTGTTATAAACTCTAAGATTGCTAAATTTATTGAAATAACAATTCTTGAAGATTCTGAGGAAGGTTTATGGGTTACAGATATTCCTGAGGATGTTGAAATAATAATACAAGGTCAAGGTTTTGTAGAAGATGGTCAAGAGGTTCTTACTAATCGTCTATGATACAAATAATTGACTTCGCAATAAAAAAAGCTAAAACAACTTTATTGATTGCCTTCATGGTCATCATAGCTGGTTCGTACGCAAGACAAGAAATTCCAATTGCTGCATCTCCAAATGTACAACTACCATTTATTTCAGTATCTGTATTCCTTGATGGAGCCTCGCCTGGAGATACTTCTAGATTGATAGCAAGACCTTTGGAGAATAGGTTAAAAACAGTGACAGGTGTTAAAAGCATCAGGTCAACTAGCTACTTAAGTTATGCAAGAATATTTTTAGAATTTGAAGTTGGTTTTGATATAGATAAAGCCCTGGTGGATATTAAGCAAGGAGTTGAAGAGATCAAATATCAGCTTCCTCAAGAGGCTGAAGATCCTCAAATTCAAGAATATAGTGAAGCTAGTTTTCCTGTGATGAATATCAGCATTGTTGGAGGAACTTCAGTTAGACAAAAAGTTTTCTATGCCAGAGAGCTTAAAGATAAAATTGAGCCTATTGAACAGATATTAGAAGTTAGATTGACAGGAGCACCTGAAGAGGTCCTTGAAGGCATTATTGATAAATCAAAAATGGAGTCTTATGGAGTAACTTTATCAGATATATATTACTCGGTTTCAAATAACAATCTTATTATTCCTGGGGGTAATCAAGATACTGGAAGAGGTAGTTTTAACATAGAAGTTCCAAGTATTATTGAATCAGCAAAGGATGTTTATGCTATTCCAGTAAAAGTTACCAAAGATGCTATTGTTACGCTTGGCGATATAGCATCGATTAAAAGAACATTTAAAGATTTTACTTCTTATGCAAGAGTTAACGGTGAGGATGCCGTCACCCTTGAGATATCCCTTAGAGAAAGCGCCAATGCAATAGATGCGTCAAATGCAATAAGAGATATTCTCAAAAACTTTGAAAGCACCCTGCCTAAAAATCTTAAAATAGCAATTTCAAATGATGATACTGTATATGCAAGTCTCATGGTTAAAGAGCTTAATGGGAATATTATTGCAGCAGTAATTTTAATTATGGTTCTTGTGATAGCGAGCATGGGGACGAGAGTTTCTATGTTAGTTGGTCTTTCAATACCCTTTTGTTTCTTAATGACATATTTAATTCTTTACAGTCTTGGTATGGAAGTAAATTTTCTTGTAATGATGGGTTTGCTTTTGGGTATGGGAATGTTAATTGATGGTTCGATAGTCATTACAGAATATGCAGATAAAAAAATTGCTGAAGGATTGTCTAGAGCTGAAGGTTATACTCTGGCTTCAAAAAGAATGTTCTATCCAATTATTGCCTCTACTGGAACAACATTAGCAGCATTTATACCAATAATGTTTTGGCCAGGTTTCACGGGACAGTTCATGCGGTATCTTCCAATTACTATATTTTTTGTTTTATCAGCGTCGTTGTTTTATTCATTGATAGTTATTCCTGTCTTAGGAACATATTTTGGGCAAAAGGAATCAGCTTTAAATAATAATGAAGAACACATCTCAATATTTGTAAGGTTGACTGACTGGTATGGAAAATATATCAAAAAGTTTGTTGAAAACCCTGTTGAAACTGTTTTAGCAGTGATAGCAGTCTTGATGTTAATAATTATGAGTTATTCTTTTTCAGGTAAAGGAACTATATATTTTGCTATTGTTGACCCCGTTCAAGCAAATATAACAATTAAAGCGAGAGGTAATTTTTCTGCGCTTGAAGCAAAGGAAATAGTTGAGCAAGTCGAAGAAAGATTTTTAAAAATTGAAGGTATAAAAAATGTATATTTGAGATCTGGTTCTGATTGGTGGGAATCTGGCGCAGATAGAATTGGAGGCGGTTTTATAGAAACATTAGAGCCCTCTCAAAGAGATATATCTGGATTTGAGATAATGGATCAGTTAAAAACTTCAACTCAAGATCTTCCAGGAATTGCTGTTGAGATTGAAGCGGATCTTGGAGGCCCTTCTTTTAATTCTCCTATTGAGTTAGATATTTACGGAGATACTGAAGAAGATGTCAATATTGCGGTTAACAGAATAGAAAACTTTATGAGAAATGAAATGAATGGACTAAATAATATTTTCTCATCAAAAGCTTATCCATCTGTTGAATGGAGTGTCGAAGTAGACAAACAAAAAGCAGCACAACTTGGTGTTAGCGTGAGTGATGTTGGGGCTCTTGTTCAAATGTTAACAAATGGTTTCAAAGTTGGTGAATATCGTCCTGATGATGCAAAAGATGAAGTAGAAATTAGAGCAAAATTTCCAGACTCTGATAGAACAATTACAGGCATTAGAGACTTAAATGTTGTTACTAAACTAGGTACAGTTCCTGTTAGCTCTTTTGTAAAAGTTATACCAAAAGAAAATCGTCAAACTGTTAACAGAAAAAATGGAAAATATTTTCAAGAAGTTGGTGCTGGAACTGAAGATGAGTCTAAAGTTTCTCAAAAAATTTCAGAATTAGAAAATTGGTTGAAGTCAGAAAATCTTGGTAATAACATTTCCTATCAGTTTAGTGGAATGGCTGCAGAAACAGAGGATGTTAATAATTTTATGATTGTTGCTGGATTGACTGCAGTTTTTATGATGTTGCTAATGTTAATTACTCAATTTAATAGCTTTTATCAATCATTTATCATCCTGTCCTCAGTTACAATTTCTTTTGTTGGGGTATTGCTAGGTCTATTAATTACTGGTAAATCCTTTAGTACAACTATGACTGGGATATCAATTGTTACCCTTGCTGGAATAGTTGTAAATAATAATATTGTTTTAATAGATACATTCAATAAACTTAAAGAAGAGTCACCTCAATATAAAAAATCTATTCATATTGTTAATGCCTGCAAGCAAAGACTAAGACCAATTATATTGACTTCTTTGACAACCATTTTTGGCTTAATGCCTCTTGCAATGGGTATTAGTATTGATATTATTTCAAGAGATATTATTGTTGGGAGTAGGATTGTTGATTGGTGGTCAAATCTAGCAGTCTCTATAGTATTTGGATTAGGTTTTAGCACTTTCATTACATTAATACTTACTCCTGCAATCCTTGCATTACCTTATGCCTTAAGAAATGAGTATAAAAAATACTTTCAAACTCAGGTTAATAACATACAATAAATTATGGCTAAAGAAGATAAAAGAATTGACTTCGAATCCTCGTTAAAAGAGCTTGAATCAATAGTAAATAAACTTGAAGATGAAAATATTAACTTAGAAGATTCTGTAAAATCTTTTGAAAAAGGTATAAATCTTGTTAAAGAATGTCAGAAAGAACTTCAAAATGCTGAGTTAAAAATTAAAAAGCTTCTTGATGATGGTTCTGCTTCAGAATTAGATAATACATAATTAAGTGTTACATCCTTTTTTATCTCAAATTAGGGACCAGGTTTTTGAGAACATTCAAAAATCAATAGGTGATTCAAATGATGTTGAAAAGTCTATGTCTTATTCAGCATTGAGTAATAGTAAGATGATTAGGGCCGGATTGATATTTGCATCAGGCAGAATGAACAAAAATATCTCTCAAAATAGTCTTCTGACATTAGCATCCTCTGTAGAACTTATTCACACATACTCTTTAATTCACGATGATCTTCCTTGCATGGATGATGATGATTTTAGGAGAGGAAAAGCCTCAAATCATATTAAGTTTGGAGAGGCAAACGCAATTCTCTCTGGAGATGCGCTTCAAACATTAGCATACGAAATTATCTGTGATGATGTCGACTTAAGTCCTGCAAGCAAAATAGATGCTATTAAATTAATTAGTAAGGCTTGTGGTAAAAATGGAATGGTTTTTGGTCAGCATCTTGACATAAAAAGTGAATCAAAAAATCTTAATGAAAAGTCCATTGAAAATATTCATATTCTTAAAACAGCAAAGTTAATAGAATGTTCTGTGATGTTAGGTCAAATTAGTAGTTCAGATGAGAAAATTAATGCTTGTCTTAAAAGCTTTGGAAAGAAAATAGGTCTAGCATTTCAAATAACAGATGATATTCTTGAGGTTACATCTGACAAAGAAACCTTAGGTAAAAATACTGACTCCGACTTAAAAAACTTTAAGTCAACATACATCAATGTAATAGGAATGGATGCGTCTATTAATAAGACATCAGAACTAACAGAATCTGCAATTTATGACCTTAAACAATTAGAAATAAATGAAGCTGATTTATTGATAGAATTAGCTAAATACATGACGCAAAGAGAAATATAAGTTGAGAATTTTCACAGAAATCCCTGATAAGAAGCCTAACACTCCTTTACTAGATAGAGTTGATAACCCTTCGGATATTAGATCATTCTCTATAAATGAGCTTCAAACACTTGCTGATGAATTGAGAGAATTCTTACTATATTCAGTTGGTCAAAGTGGAGGTCACTTGGGTGGTGGTCTTGGTGTAATTGAGCTTACGATAATATTACATTATTTATTTAATACTCCATATGATAATTTGGTGTGGGACGTAGGTCATCAAGCATATCCACATAAAATACTTACTGGCAGGAAAGATAGGATTGCATCAATTAGAAAGAAGGATGGCTTGGCCCCCTTTCCACTCAGAAAAGAAAGTGAATATGATGTATTTGGTGTCGGTCACTCAAGCACCTCATTGAGTGCACTTCTTGGGATGGCTATTGGTAGCCGGGAGTCTAACCCTGATAAAAAACATGTTGCAGTAATTGGAGATGGTGCAATGACTGCAGGAATGGCTTTTGAGGCATTGAGTCATGCTGGCCATCTCAAACCAAATATTTTAGTAATTCTTAACGATAATGATATGTCGATTTCTGAAAATATTGGAGGGCTTTCAAATTATTTTTCTAGGATATGGGCTTCCAAAATATATAAAGGCATCAAAAAAAGTGGTTCTAGTTTTTTAAAGCCATTGCCTCAGGCATATCATCTCGCTAGAAAAGTTGAAACTCAAATGAAAGCTATGGTTGCTCCAGGAACTATCTTTGAAGAATTGGGTTTAAATTATATTGGGCCAATAGACGGGCACAATCTGAAAGAATTAAACGATGTTATATCGAATCTAAAAGAGTTTGATGGGCCTCAGTTTCTTCACGTTATAACTAAAAAAGGGGCTGGTCTGGATCCTGCTGAAGCTGATCGAATTGGCTTTCATGCAATTGGAAAAATAAGCTCAATAAAAGAGACAACTTCTAAACATAAGAAATTTCAGGATATTTTTGGAGATTGGATTGTTGATATGGCCTCTTGTGATGAAGATCTAATTGCAATAACGCCAGCAATGAGAGAAGGTTCAGGACTTGTTAAATTTAGTCAAGAATTTCCAGATCGATACTTTGATGTTGCAATTGCTGAACAGCACTCTGTAACTTTCGCAGCAGGTTTATCAGTAGAAAATAAGAAGCCTGTTGTTGCAATCTACTCAACATTTTTACAAAGAGGTTACGATCAATTAATTCACGATGTGGCGGTACAAAATCTTGATGTAACATTTGCCCTAGATAGAGCTGGTCTTGTTGGTGAAGATGGCCCAACACATTCAGGTAATTATGATATAGCTTATTTAAGATGCATACCTAATATGGTTGTTTGCACTCCATCAGATGAGAATGAAACAAGAAAATTATTGACAGCTGCCTATAAATATAAAGGTCCAGCTTCTGTAAGATATCCAAGAGGAACAGGTTCAAATGCAGTTGTTGAAAAAAATTTAGAATTATTGGAAATAGGAAAGGCAAAAGTTATTAAAGAAGAGGATTCAAAAATTATACTACTAAATTTTGGAACATTAATTAAAACAGCAAAAGAAATTGCTGGTGATTTGAAGGCAACTATAATTGATATGAGATTTGTTAAACCACTCGACGAACTTTTATTAAAAAAATTCTTATCGAAGGCAGACGTCTTTATTTCAATAGAAGATGGTTCTGTTATGGGAGGCGCTGGAAGTGCTGTTCAAGAATTTGCTTCTAAAGAAAAAATTGATATTAAATCAATACTATTAGGTATACCTGATGAATTTATTGATCATGCATCAAGAGATGAAATGTTAGAAGAAGCTGGCTTGAGTCTATCTAAAATTAAAATTAAGTTAGAAGAATTGTTATCGGAATAGTAAATAATCCTGCAAAAATCCCTGCAGCCAAGTCGTCTACTACAATTCCAAAACCATTTTTAAATCTTGTATCTAAATATGAGATTGGGAATGGTTTCAAAATATCAAAAAATCTAAAAGATATAAATGCTATGACAGCATATAAAGTTCTTTCTTGTTGAGTTGAAGCAATAAAAAGGACGGGTATTAATGCAACCCACATACCTGCTAATTCGTCAATAACTATAGCTTTATGGTCTTTATTATCCAAACCTATAGAAGCTTTCTCACAAATAAAAACTGCAAAAAAAATTATGACTATTGTTATAGGGATCATATTCATAAAATGAGATAAAAATACAAATACAATCAAAGCAAAAATACTTCCAACAGTCCCAGGCGCTAATGGGGAAAGCCCAATACCACCAAGAGTAGCTAAAAAGTGATATGGATTTTTTAAATTAGGAAACTTTTGCATTTTAAATAATTGTAGCAATTTTTCTTGCAATAGATGGAGATGTTGTCCATTTACCACCAAAAATAGATATTAAGGATTTATTCTGTTGAATATAAAAATCTCTTGAGGAGTTATGAAAATTATTCTTGGATTTTATTAATGGCCTAACTCCGGAAAAAGATGAATCGATCTCATCATAGCTAATGGGGTTTTTTAAAATTTTGTTATAGCTATCAATGAGATATTTTTTTTCATTTAAACTAATATTAGGATCTTCTGGAGATTCTGCCCTCTCCTCAGTCGTTCCAACTAAGGTGAAATCTTTGTATGGCAAGGCAAATACATACCTGGATTTGCATATTCCAGAAAACATGTAACCTGCATTTAATTTTCTTTTTAAAATAATATGACTCCCCTTGATAAAGTCGATATCTTTTTCACTTTTAATCTGATTTTTGTCTAATAAGATTTTTGACCATGGTCCAGCAGCCAGTATTACTTTATCAAAGCTGTAACTATCTATTTTTCCATTGATATCAAAGCTTGATACTTCTGTATCTTCATAAATATTAATATTAAGTTCTTTAGCTAATCTGATTAGATCTTTGCCAAGTAAATAATCATCCATAACACCATCATAGAATGTAAGGCACCTAATATAATTTTCTTTTAATTGAGAGTTATTACTATTAATAGTTTTAGTAAGGCTGCTTTTGCCAAGGCTTTTAGACCCTGACAAAGATTCATATAACTTAATACCAAGATATAATTTAAGAAATTTTATTGAAAGGAAGTGTCTAAATGGGATTGATATCTTGATTTTATTTGTATGTTTTGGAAAATTTTCAAGCCACCAAAATCTATCATTCAATCCATTCTTAACTTCTTGAAAATGAAAATTTTCAAGATACCTTAGGCCTCCATGAAGAAGTTTAGTTGTTTTTGAGCTTGTTTCACTCAAAAGAGATTTTTTTTCAAAAATTGAAACATTATGACCAGCTCTTGCAAGAAAAATTCCTATCACCAAGCCTGTTATACCACCACCAATAATCCCAATCTTTTTATTCAAATGAATCCCAGCCATCTGTCTTAAAGTTTATTGATTTATTATTTTTTTTAAACTCAACTTTGCCTACTTTATCAGTAATAAATCCAATCTTGATAAATCCTTGTTCCTCTGCAAGATCATCATGCTTTTTATTGCATGTAAAACATAGCTCATAGTCATCTCCATAGCAGATGTCATCAATGTCATTTGTAATAGTTATCATATCAACATTTATATCTGCTCCTACGCCAGATAACTTACATATACTTCCTAGATCTTTTACCAGTCCATCTGAAATATCAATGCAGCTTGTAGCATATTTTACAATTTTTTCTGAATTTATAAATTGAGCAATTGGATTAAAAAACGTTGAGACATATGAAGATTTTTTATTAGTTTTCCAATCCATTAATCCCTTTCGCCCTTTACCCAGGGGTCCTGTTAAAAATATGGAATCATTTATTTTTGCACCAGACCTTGTAATAATTTTGTCATATGGATATCCAAATACATTTACACATATGTTGATTTCTCCAAATGTTACATCTCCACCAATTAATTTAATTTGATATTCATTTAGTATCTTTTCAATACCTTTCGTAAAATTTTTATACCAAGATATTTCAGTGATATTGGCAGTTAATCCTATTGATATAAAAGAAGGATAAGCTCCCATTGCAGCCAAATCACTAAGAGCAACTGCAACCGATCTGTAAGCAATATCTTCAGCAGGACTATCTTCCGGAAAATGAGTTCCCACTTTAGAAATATCTAAAGAATGAACAAGATCTTTTTTTTGTGCTTTTACAACTGCGGCATCGTCACCAGACCCAACTAATATGACATCATCTGATACATCTTTAACTAGATGTTGAAAGCAATCTAAAATATCAGATTCTGATATCAAGAAGGGTATCTTTCAAACAATCCGCTGGCTCCCATACCTCCACCAACGCACATTGTTACAATACCAAATTGTTTATCATGACTCTGAAGCTGTCTTGTTAGATGTCCGACTTGTCTTGAGCCTGTCATGCCAAAGGGATGGCCTATAGAAATTGATCCGCCATCTAAATTTAATTTATCCATTGGTATTCCAAGCTTATCTCTACAATGAACGACTTGAACTGCAAAAGCTTCATTAAGCTCCCAAATATCAATATCCTCTACTGATAAATTATAATTTTTTAGTAATTTTGGTACTGAAAAAACTGGACCTATTCCCATCTCATCAGGCTCACATCCCATTGTTGTGAATCCTCTAAAATATGCCATTGGCTTTAAACCAAGATCTTTTGCTTTATCTTCAGACATTACTAATGTTACTGAAGCTCCATCAGATAATTGAGACGAATTACCAGCTGTTACAGATCCGTTTTCAGGATCGAATACTGGTTTTAATGAAGAAAGCCCTTCAAGAGTTGTTTCTGGTCTATTACATTCATCTTTATCAACGGTGTAGTCAATTTCTTTTGATTCTCCAGTCTCTTTATTAGTTAAAAGCATTTTTGTTTCCATTGGAATAATCTCATCATCATAACCGCCTGATTGTTGGGCTGCTGCTGTTCTTATCTGACTTTGATACGCATACTCATCCTGCTCTTCTCTTGAAATTTCATATCTTTTTGCTACTACTTCAGCCGTCATGCCCATAGGAAAATATATTCCTGGTGATTCTTGAGCAAGTCTTTCATTAACAAAGTTATCCATGTTCATATTCATCATGGAAATAGTTTCAGCCCCACCAGCAATTACAGTGTCATAACACCCAGCCATAATTTGTCCAGCTGCCATAGATATTGATTGAAGTCCTGATGAGCAGTATCTATTGATAGTTGTTCCGCCTGTTGTTATTGGTAATTTTGATAAAACTGCAGCATTTCTTCCTATATTATGGCCTTGTGCACCTTCAGGATTTCCGCAGCCCATAATTATATCTTCGACATCTTCAGGTGGAAGATTGGGGTTTCGTTCCAGCATAGCATCGATAATATGTGCAAGCATTTCGTCAGGTCTAGTCATATTAAAACCACCCCTGTGAGATTTAGCTAATCCTGTTCTAACACTATCGACAATAACTACATTTTTCATAACTTCTCCTTTAAAAAACTTAACTATTCTAGTCTATCTTCATCCTTACTTAAAGCTTTATACCAATCAGGTATTAAATCAATCTCATACTCTTTAGCTTTTTTCATAACATAGGGTATCGATATTGGGCTGAAAGGAAGAAGAACTAAAAATCCTAAACCTAAACTTTTAAATATTTGTTTAAGTTGATAGTTAGCTTCTTCGATTTCAGACGCTGTTGCCTTTCCATCAATGAAATTAATATACGTATCAAGCATTTTCTTATTTTCATCAGTTTCTTCAAGAAACGAATTTTTTAATTTGAAAATATACTGCTTTATTTTTTCTGTATTCATAAAGTACAAAATATTATGCTACATTTATTTAAATGAGGAAATCTGAAAGAGCTAACATTGTGAAAAGTATCTTAGATGATACCTATCCTAATACGCCCATTCCATTGAATCATGATGATAATTTTACATTATTAATAGCTGTCCTTTTGTCTGCTCAGTGCACTGATGAAAGAGTCAATCAAATAACACCTAAGCTTTTTTTAATTGCTAATAATCCAATGGATATGAGCAAGCTTTCAATTAATAAAATATATGAAATTATAAAACCATGCGGGCTAGGGCCTCAAAAGTCTAAAGCTATTTATGAGTTATCTAATATTCTCGTTGATAAATTCGAACAAAAGGTTCCAAATAATTTTAAAGATCTTGAGAAATTGCCTGGTGTTGGGCATAAGACAGCTTCGGTTGTAATGAGTCAAGGATTTGGAATACCTGCCTTTGCGGTCGATACACATATACATAGACTTGCTCAAAGATGGGGCCTTACTAGTGGAAAGAATGTTAAGCAAACAGAGGAAGATCTAAAGAAAATCTTTCCAAAAAGTTCATGGAATAAGCTTCACTTACAAATTATTTTTTGGGGAAGGCAGTATTGTATGGCCAGAGCATGTCACGGTATAGAGTGCAAAATATGTACTTCATGTTATCCAAAAAGAAAGAAACCTTTTGTGCACAAAAAGCCATAGTTAATATAAAATTATAATTATTCCTTTTTAATTTACTTACTTATAAATATTATGAAATCAACTAAAAGCGATAACATTTTTTCTAATCAAAACTCCATAAAAGATTATGACTCTGAGTTATGGAGCTCTTTTGAGAGTGAGGCTCAAAGGCAGGAAGATCATATTGAACTGATTGCATCAGAGAATTATGCTTCTAAAAGAATATTAGAAGCTCAAGGATCACTTCTAACAAATAAATATGCAGAGGGATACCCATCAAAAAGATATTATGGCGGATGCGAAAATGTTGATATAGCAGAAAATTTAGCAATAGAAAGAGCAAAAAAACTTTTTAAAGCAGACTATGCAAATGTTCAGCCACATTCTGGCTCATCTGCAAATGCAGCGGCATATCTGGCCTTATTGGAACCCAATGATACTATTCTTGGAATGAGCCTTGATCATGGTGGTCATTTAACTCATGGTTCAAAAGTTAATTTTTCAGGAAGAAATTATAAAAGCTTTCAATATGGTCTTCATCCAGAAACAAATGATATTAATTATGATGAGGTCAGGTCTTTAGCAAAAGAACATAATCCTAAGCTAATCATAGCTGGATTTTCTGCATTTACTGGAATTGTGGACTGGAAAAAGTTCAGAGAAATTGCAGATGAAGTTGGAGCATATTACTTGGTGGATATGGCTCATGTATCAGGACTAGTTGCTGCTGGGCTTTATCCCTCACCTATCCCATATGCAGACGTAGTCACATCTACAACTCATAAAACTCTGAGAGGTCCAAGGTCTGGAATAATTCTTGCAAAAGCCAATGAAACAATAGAAAAAAAATTAAACTCTGCTGTTTTCCCTGGTTCACAAGGAGGGCCTCTCATGCATGTTGTTGCAGCAAAAGCATTATGTTTTAAAGAGGCTTTAGATCCTGAGTTCATAACTTATATACAACAGGTAAAAGATAATGCAAAAATTATGGCTCAAACAATAATGTCTAATGGCATAGATATTGTAAGCAATGGAACTGAAAACCATATTATTTTAGTAGATTTAAGAAATAAAGGTATCACTGGAAAAGACTTAGAGAAAACACTTGGTTCTGTGAATATAACTGTAAATAAAAACTCAGTCCCTAATGATCCCGCTTCTCCTTTTGTTACTTCAGGGATAAGAATTGGAACTCCTGCAATGACTACTAGAGGGTTCAAAGAAAAAGAGATTATTCAAGTAAGTAACTGGATATCAGAGATTATAAATGACTTTAATAATTTAGATTTACAAAAAAATATTAAAGAAGAGGTTCATAATCTTACAAGTGATTTTCCGGTATATAATTTTTAAATGTATTGTCCCTTTTGCCAAGCTGAAGATACAAAAGTAATTGACTCTAGATTGGTTGCAGATGGATCTCAAACCAGAAGAAGAAGATCATGTGAAATATGTCATTCAAGATTCACAACATTTGAAACTGCTGACCTAGCACTGCCAAGAGTTATAAAAAGCAATGGTGATCGCCAGCCCTTTAATGGATCTAAATTGAAAAAAGGCATGCTTAGAGCTCTTGAAAAGAGGCCGTTATCCTTGGAAGAAATTGATATTGTGTTCGGGAAGATTTTGAAAGAAATTAGAACTAGGGGTGTTCGTGAAATTAAATCAATAGAAATAGGCGAAATAATGATGAATGCATTAAAAGAAGTTGACAGTGTAGCCTATGTTCGTTTTGCATCTGTTTATAGAGATTTTCAAGATATTAAGGATTTTTCAGAAGAGATTAATTCACTAAGCAAGGAAAAGCCAAAAAGTAAAAAATCTAAAAAATGAATAACGAAGAATTGATGCTTCGTGCAATAACCCAAGCTGAAAAATTTAAATACACTGCTAAACCGAACCCTGTAGTTGGTGCAATATTACATAATGGCGAAGAAATAATCTCAGAAGGTTATCATGAAAAATATGGAGATAATCATGCTGAAATTAATGCTATAACTAATGCTCAAAAATATTATGGAGTTAAGTTTAAAAGGTTTGCTGATTTAACACTTATATGTACTTTAGAGCCATGTAGTCACGTTGGCAAGACAGGATCATGTGCTAAAAAAATTGTAGATGTTGGTATAAAAAATATTGTTATTGGTTCAATAGATCCAAATCCCAAAGTTGCTGGCAAAGGTATAAAAATACTTAAAGAAAATAATATTAATGTGGCAGTTGGCCTTCATGAAAAACTTGTTAAAAATCAAAATAAATATTTCTTTTATAAGCACCAAAATAATAAATTATTCGTAACTCTAAAAATTGCAAGATCTTTCGATGGAAAATCACATCTAAATTCTAATGAGAGAGTTTTTGTAACAAGTGAATCTTCAAGAAAGGATGTTCAATTAATAAGAGCCACTCAAGATGCCATCTTGACTGGTGGAAATACGTTACGAAATGATAATCCAATTATGAATGCAAGAGTTGATTTCAAAGTAAATCAACCAAAAAAAATATTATTAACAAATAAAAAATATCGTAAAGACTTAGATTTCTTTAATGAAGATTTTTTGGAAGTATTTAAATCAAAAGATCTAAAACAAATTCTTAATTCTCTTTCTGAGACTGATATTTGCTCATTGCTAGTTGAGGCTGGTCCAAAGTTAGCCACATCTTTTTTAGAAGCGAGATGTGTTGATCAAATAATACTTTATACCTCTTCTAAAGCATTAGGAAAAAATGGAGTCAGTTGGTTTAAAGAAGATAATGCTATTGAAAATTATGGTTTTAAATTAGAATCCTCATATAAAATTGATAGTGATACAAAACAAATATATATAAAAGATGAGTAAGAATAATATTTTAGAAATAATAGAAGATATTAAGCAAGGAAAAATGGTCATTATTGTTGATGATGAATCTCGAGAAAATGAAGGCGATCTTGTTTGTGCTGCAGACTTAATATCTCCAGAAATAATTAATTTCATGGCTTCCAAAGGTAAAGGTTTAATTTGCATGCCTATGAGTAAAGAACTTTGTAAAAAATATGATCTACAAATGATGACAAATAATAATAGAGCAGCGAATAAAACTGCTTTTACGACATCTATAGAGGCGGCTGAAGGAATTACAACAGGAATATCTGCAGCCGATAGAGCTCACACTATCAAAACTGCTGTAAATAAAGATTCGAAAGCATCTGACATAGTTCAACCAGGGCATATATTTCCTTTAAAGGCCATGAAAGGTGGCGTTTTAAGCAGAGCAGGACACACAGAAGCTGCATGTGATTTAGCTAAACTTGCAGGATTACAATCTGCTGGTGTGATTTGTGAAATTATGAATGATGATGGGACAATGGCCAGAAGGGAAGATTTGTTAAAGTTTGGTAAAGAAAATGATATCAAAGTCGGAACAATTGCAGATTTAATTGATTACAGACTTTCAATGGATTCAACTGTTGAATCTGTTCTTGATAAAGATATCGAAAATGAATTTGGAAAATTTAAATTAAATGTATGGAGGGATAAAATTTATGATGAATACCACTTCTCTCTTTCGATGGGTGATTTAAATAATGTGGCGTCTCCACTTGTAAGGGTTCAAACACAAAGCATTCTTCAAGATATTCTTGGAATCGATGAACTTGGTAAAAATTGGTCGATAAGGGATTCATTACAAAAAATTGCAGAGGAAGGAACTGGTCTTTTTGTTCTAATAAATCATAGAGATGCAAAAAGTTATTGGCTGAATAAATTAGAGGAGAAAGAAGTTGAACCAAAAAGTAATAGAAGGGTTATTGGTGTTGGATCTCAAATTTTAAGAGCATTAAATCTAAAGAAAATAACAGTGCTTGGTACTCCAACTAAATATAATGCTGTATCGGGTTTTGATATTGAAATAACTGGTTTTAAAAATGAATAAAATTTTAATAGTGCATACTTCTTGGTATGAAGAGTATATTTCAAAAATGATCAATATTTCAGAGGAGATATTGGTACAAAAATTTGAGTGTCATAAAGCAAAAGCACCTGGAGCAATTGAGCTCGCAGCTCTAGCTAGAAATAAAATGATTAAGGAAGAATATATAGGTATTCTATTTTTAGGCATAATTATTAGGGGTCAAACAAGTCACTATGACTTAATCACAAATGAAGCTTTTAGGTCTATAGGTATTCTTGCAGAGAATTTTTCAGACATTTCTATTATAAATAACGTTATTTGTGTAGAGAATGAAAATCAACTTAATGAAAGGATTGTTAAAAATACTACAAATAATTCAAACTCTTTAATAAGTCTAGTAAATGAAAAATCTAGTTAATTTTAAAGTAGCTGTCAAAACCAGAGAATGTTTAGTTCAAGCTATATATCAAATGCTCTTCAATGATGACAGTGTTGCAAAAGTCATTGACCAGTTCAAAGATGAGCATAAGACAAAAAAAGTAGATTTTAAAATGTTCTCCATGTCACTTAGATCAATAAATAAGAATAAGAAAAAAATTGAATCAATTCTTACTTCATTAGAAATTAAAAATTCCAGTATGGAGTTAATAGACAAATCAATTCTTTTCTTTGCAATCAATGAGATGTTATTTGGAAATCTAGACAAGCCAGTTGCCATAGATGAATCTTTAAGGTTATCAAAGAAATTTTCTAGTCCTGAGTCCTATAAGTTTATAAATGTGAGTTTAGACAAGTTTTTTAAGACTTTGAGTTAATTTATCTAGAAATTGTTTGATCCCTTGAAGGACCTGTTGAAATTATTGATGCAGAACATTTAATAAAATCTTCAATATATTCTATGTATTTTTTTGCATTTTTAGGTAAATTTTTGTATTCGGTAACGCCTTCTGTTGAGGACAGCCAACCCTCAAATTCTTTGTAAACTGGTTTATCTTCATCATACTCTACACAGATATTTATTTTCTCCATTTCGTCTAAAACATCTAATTTGGTAATACATAAATCAGTTACTGAATTAGTAAATACAGCTTTCTTAAGAGCAACTAAGTCAAGCCAGCCGCATCTTCGAGGTCTTCCAGTTGTAGCTCCAAATTCGTTACCTTTGTTTGCAAGAAGTTCTCCATTTTCATCAAATAATTCTGTTAAAAAAGGTCCCTCTCCTACTCTGGTTGCGTATGCCTTTGAAATACCTATAATTTTATTAATAAATTTTGGTCCTATACCAAGACCAGTAGAAACTCCTCCAGCAGTGGTGCTAGATGAGGTTACGTATGGGTATGTTCCATGATCGATATCAAGCAGAGTTCCTTGAGCCCCTTCAAAAAGAATAGATTTTTTTTCACTGATCCACTTGTGCATTAGATCTTGAGAATCTATACAATATTTTTTATATAAGTACTCAAATTTAATAATTTCGTTAAAAACCTCATCGATATCATGTGCTTCATGATCATATAGCTCTTCTAATAATCTATTGTGATATCCAACCAATAATTTAATTTTTTCTTTTAATATAGTTTTATCAGCTAAGTCACCAAATCTAACAGCTCTTCTTCCAATCTTGTCTTCATATGCAGGTCCAATACCTCGACCAGTAGTGCCAATGGATTCTTTTTTATCTCTAACTTTATCAATAGAAATATGACTTGGAAGAATTAAGGTACATGCTGAACTTACAAAAAATCTGTCATTAAAATTGATGTCTCTTTTCTGGAGGTTATTTATTTCTTTATCGAGCGCATCCAAAGCAAGAACAACACCATTCCCAATAAGACACTTTGCATTATCATGTAAAATGCCTGAAGGAATTAAATGAAGAACAGTTTGTTCTCCATTAACTTTTATAGTGTGTCCTGCATTATGTCCGCCTTGAAAGCGACAGACTGCATCAACTTTTTCGCTTAGATTGTCTACTATTTTACCTTTACCTTCATCTCCCCACTGGAGACCTAAGATTAAAGTATTTTCAGACACGAGATGTTCTATTCTTTATCTTTTTTAGCATTTAGGTATTTGAAGAACTCAGAATCAGAATCAATTAGCATTACGTCAGATTTATTCTCAAATGTTTCCACATAAGCCTTCATGCTTCTAGTAAATTCATAAAACTCTGGATCTTGTGAAAAAGACTCTGCATATATACTAGCTGATTCAGCATCACCTTGACCTCTAAGCTGCTCGGATTGTTTATATGCCTCAGCCAGAATTACTACTTTATCTTTATCGGCAATAGCTCTGATCTCTCTTGCTATTTCTTTTCCCTCAGAACGCAATTCCTCAGCCAAACGCTGTCTTTCTGTTCTCATTCTCTCGTAAACTGAGTTACTTAAGTTAGAAGGCAAGTCAATTCTCTTGACACGAAAATCAATAATTTCAACGCCAAGGTCTTTTACAGAGTCGTTTAATGAGCTTAACATGATACTCATTAATTCATCTCTTTCGCCTGAAACAACCTCTTTAACAGTCCTCTTACCAAAATTATTTTTTAAAACAAATTCTGATCTTTGTCCGAGTAAGCTATTAAGACTATTAAAACTTCCGTTATTAGCCTTATAGAAAGTTAAGACATCAGTTATCTTGTACTTAATGAAAGAATCAACCAAAAGATATTTACTTTCAACTGTGAGAATCCTATCAGGCTCCTCATCAAGAGTCTGAATACGCGCATCATATTTTTTTACGTCTTGGATTACTGGTATTTTAAAATGAAATCCAACAGGAATATCTGGTCTGACAGCTTCACCAAATTGAAATACTATAGCTCTTTCTTTTTCACTAACAATAAAAAAACTATTCAAAAGTAGTCCAAATGTAAGTGCGCCAAAAATTATATAAAAAGTATTCTTATTCATCGTCATCACCTTTCTTTTTGTTTTCTTCCATTATTTTATCTAGAGGTAAATAAAGTAAGTTATTACCACCTTCAACATCCACCATAATTTTTGTTGAATTTGAAAGTACCGATTGAAGAGCATCAAGATATAATCTATCTCTTGTAACTTCAGGTGCTTTTGAATATTCCTCTAAAAGTTTATTAAATCTGTCTACCTCTCCTTCTGCTTTAGCCACCACTTCCTCTTTGTAAGCTTCTGCTCCTCTAATTCTTGCTTGTGCTTGACCTCTAGCCTCTGGGACAATTGTTAGTGCGTATCTTTCTGCCTCATTTTGTAATCTTTCTTTGTCCTCTCTTGCCGCAACAACATCATCAAAAGCATTTTTTACTGCTGCTGGCGGATCTGTCTTCTCAATATTGACCTGTTGCACCAATAAACCAGTTTGATATATATCTAAATATGCTTGAAGTCTTGTTTCAACCTCTTGTGCAATATTCTCTCTTCCAACTGTCAATGTCTGATCAAGGGTATTATCTCCAACGACATGCCTCAATGCACTCTCAATTGCATTTCTTAAACTTCCTTCAGGATCTCTAACATTTAAGACAAAATCTTTGAGGTTAGCAATTCTGTATTGAGCTGAAACAGTAACATCTACAATGTTCTCATCTTTCGTCAACATGCTATTGGTTTGTGTATATCTTCTTGTCAAAGAAACATTTTCAATATACCTTTCATCAATTCCAGCTAATCGAAAATTTAAACCTTCAGTCTGTTCTTCGTAAAATTTTCCAAACCTAAGTATGACCGCCCTTTCGGAAGCATCAAGCTGATATATACACTGAGATGCATACACTATTGAAAATCCAAACAGTGCGTACATAAATATTTTTGAAGATGGAAATTTAAAACCACCAAAATTAGTATTGTTTCCACCACCACCTGAGCCATTACTTGAGGACTTTTTACCTCCCAAAATTGATGAAAATTTTTTCATTAGCTCATCGAAGTCAGGTGCATCATTTTTGTTGCCCCATGGATCTTTATCTTGATTTTCCCAGTTCACTTTTAATTACCTCAAAATTTTTTATTCTATTATAAACGTATGTTGGGGTTTATTATCATATTTAAAGTGATGAAAGCACTTTTTTAAAAGCATTATCAATATTATCACTTTGATTTAGTTTAATTTTTATAAATTTATCCCAACTTTTTAACCATGTAATTTGTCTTTTAGCCAGCTGTCTTGTTGCGTAAAGAGCTTTTTCATAAAAAATATCTTTATTGTATTCATTGTTTAGATAACTAAAAACTTGTTTGTAGTTAACGGCCCTTTTAATCGGATGCTCTGAATCAATATCATATTTTTTTAATAAGCTTTCTGCCTCTTCTACAAGACCTCTATCTATGATTTCATTTAATCTAATTTCAATTCTTTGATGAAGGATATCTCTTTCATTAATAATTCCAAATTGAAAAACATCATATTCATCATTTAGGTTCTTCCTTGAATTAGACCTAATGATCTTACTGAAAGGTTTTCCTGTTATTTTAATAATTTCTAGAGCTCTTATAATTCTAACTTCATCATTTTCATTAACTTCTTTTGCATAAGCAGGATCTATTGTTTTCAAATGATTATATAAAAAGTTTTTTTCACTACTTTTCTTTAACTTATCTAGCTCTTCTCTATAATTTTTATCCTTTTCTGGTAGATCGTGGATACCATCAAGAAGAGATTTAAAATACATCATTGAACCGCCAATAAACACTGGTAGTCTTTTTTTATCATGCGCGCTTTTAATAATCTTCTGAGATAGCTTACAAAATTCTGCAACGGTAAAAATTTCATTTGGAGTAATAACATCCACCATATGATGTGGATATTTACTTAATATATCTTTGCTAGGTTTTGCTGAGCCAATATCACAATCTTTGTAAACTAGTACAGAATCTACGCTAATAATTTCAATTGGAAACTTTTGTGCTAGATCTATAACAAGATCTGTTTTTCCTGATGCGGTTGGTCCAAAAAGAAAAATGACAGGTTTTTTTTTGCTAATTTTTATTAGAGGGCATCCTCATTAGTTTCACCAGTTCTTATCCTAATAACTTCATCGATTGGTGAAATAAATATCTTTCCATCACCAATTTTTCCTGATGCTGAAGACTTTATGATTGCGTTTTTAACTTGATCAACTATTTCGTCAGCAACGGCTATTTCAATCTTAATCTTTGGAAGAAAATCAATTGTATATTCTGCCCCTCTATACAATTCGGTATGGCCTTTTTGTCTACCAAATCCTTTTACCTCTGTCATTGTCATTCCAGATACACCTATCTCATCTAATGAAGCTCTTACTTCCTCAACTTTAAATGGTTTTATTATTGCTGTTACTAGTTTCATAATTAATTAATTTTTTTATATTATTGAATTGTTTTTCTGATGAGCCTTTATTTTCAGCCACCACTCTAATAGCATTATCTATTATATTCATTCTTAATTCATTATTATTTAATAATTCTCTATAAGAATTTACCAAATCATTTGAGTTTAATAATTGAATACATGCATTCTTGTCTTTAAATAAATTCAACACATCTTCAAAATTTTTCATATATGGTCCAACTATAAAAGCACACTTATTAGAAGCGGCTTCAATAATATTATGGCCTCCATATTTACTCATAAGACTTCCGCCAATGAAGGTAATATTGGCTATTTTATATAACGAATTTAGAAGTCCAGTTGTATTAACAACAATCACATCAACATTTTTTAAATCTGATACATCAGGCGAAATTTTAGAATTAATTTTTTTTCTGTTCAGAATTTGAAGAATTGAATCAGCCCTCTCTGGGTGTCTCGGAACAATAATCAATTTTAATTCTGGTAAATCCTTCTTTAATTTAGAGAATGCATCAATAATAATTTCATCTTCCCCCCTGTGAGTGCTAGATGCCATAATAATATCGTCATTTTTGATAATTTCTTTATCTGAAGTTAAATTAGAATCAAATTTCACTGATCCAACTTGGATAATATTTTTTTCAACAACTCCCATCTTTTTAAAACGAATAACATGCTCTTTACTTTGAGCTAGAATCAGTGTGATTTTTTTAAAAATATCTTTCGTAAATAGTCTTAGGCTATAGTATTTTTTATAAGATGATTTTGATAATCTTGCATTTGATAGTATTGAAGGTATATTTTTTTTATAAGCAAGATGTATAGTATTTGGCCATATTTCTGTCTCAAAAAGTATTAATGCTATTGGTTTAAATTTTCTAATAAAATTTCTTACAAATAAATCAAAATCCCAAGGAGCATATACAACTTCTAAGTCATCTTGATATATTTTTTTTGCTTCTCTAAGACCAGTAGGTGTAGACACAGTTAACACAACGTTATTGTCATTAAGAATTTTTTTTATAATAGCCTTTGAGCTGATTACCTCTCCAAGACTTACCGCATGAAACCAAATTAGGTTATCTTTTGGCTTCACTCTATAAAAACCAAATCTGTTGAGAAATCCTTTTATATAATCCTTATCTCTAAAACTCTTAATAAATATTCTTACCACCATAAAAGGGAGTAAAATTAGAAAAATACAGTTATATAAAAATATTTTCATTAACAATATAGAAAATCAATAATGTAATAATACATCTTAATATCATATGAAGAATGCTTTATTAACAATTCTTATAATTTTTTGGAGAGCTTTAGTGTTCTTGCCTAGAAATGTTCAAAATGTGTTTTCGCAATTATTTGGTTATGTTTTTTTATTACTACCTTTAAAAAGAAATAAGTTTAGCAAAATCAATATCGATCTTTGTTTTCCAGAATTAAGCAAGAAAGAACGAAATCAAATTTACAAAAAAAACGTTATCTCTTTTGGAGATGTAATTTTTAGCACTGGCATAGCTTGGTTTTGGTCAGATAGCAGAATAAAGAAAAATATTTCTTACGAAATTAATGGTCTTGATACTTTATTAAATTATCAAAAGTCTAATACAGGAATTATGTTATTTTTTAAGCATTCGCTTCATCTAGAGCTTGATGCAAGATTGCTTTCAATAAATGCTGATATATTTGGTGTTGAAAGAAAGCATAATTCAGAAAAGTTTCAATCATTACAAAGAAATGGAAGACTTAAAAGCATGAAAGGTGTTGCCGACAGAAATAGTACGCTGTCCTTTGTAAGATGGCTTAAAAATGGTAAAACTGTGTTGTATGCTCCAGATCAAGATTATGGAAAGGATAAATCAATAGAGTCTACTTTCTTTAATTTACCAGCTTCAACAATATCAGCACCTCTAAAGATTATTGAAAAAACCGGATGTAAAACTTTTTTTATAAATACATATTTCAAGAAAAAGAAGTTGATAATTAATCTAGAAGAAACTAAATTTGATCAATCATCTGAATCCAGTTTCATTAAAGATCTCAATGATTATATTGAGAGTAAAATTAAATTAAATCCTCATGAATATCTTTGGCAACATAGGCGATTTAAATCGACTCTTGGTAAAAATAAAATATATAAATGAATATCAATAAGATTAGAAAATTAAAAGGCTTCATGCCTGATCATGAAGGTGATGCACTTATGAAGTGGTCAGAAAAATTTTCAAAGCTTGGTCCAGTCATGGAAATAGGAACATATTGTGGTAAATCAACTATGTACCTTAGTAAGGGTGCATATATAAATAATCAAAATGTTTTCACAATTGATCATCATTTAGGTTCTGAAGAACATCAAATAAATGAGGAGTATTTTGATGAAGAAATATATGATTATACTAAGAAGAGAGTGAATACCCTTCCTTTGCTTATCAAGAATATAAATGATTTAGGCGGTGTAAATATTATTCCAATTATCTCAGATTCAGTAAAAGTTTCTAAAAGTTGGTTTACAGATTTAGGAATGGTATTCATTGATGGAGGTCATTCATTTGAATCTGCTAATAATGACTTCTCAAGTTGGGAGTCTAAAATTTTAACCGGTGGATCTCTGGTAATCCATGATATCTATGAGAATCCTCATGAAGGTGGCCAGGCGCCCTTCGAGGTTTATAAAAAAGCTCTTCAAAAAAATTATAAAGAATATGAAAGAGTTGATACTATCGTTTGTTTAATAAAGGGATGATTGATTTACTAAAAATAAATCTGAGGCATTTGAAAAATTCATTACAGAATCAGCAGAAATAATTAGCGCTGCTGAAGTCCAGCTTGGTCTTTCATTTGGCCAAAAAATTTTTTCTTCATATTGCCAACCCATATATGGTATTTGATTCTCATCTGAGATGCTAAGAACATCTAAGAGGAGATTTTTTGCATCTTTGGATCTACCAGACATCACCAACGCAATTATAAATTCGCTTGTTTCCGCTACAGTAACCCAAGGCTCTTCAATTACACATTTTATTCCTAAATCTTTTGTATAGAAATCTTTAAAAACCTTATCGATATAAAAGTTTTTTTTATCATCATCTAAGCAACCAGATAATATTGGATAGTACCAATCCATAGAAAAGCGTTTCCTATCTTTTAATAAATCAAATTTACCTGACGGTTCTCTTATCGCTTGTGATAATAAGTCATAAGACTTGGACCAATTAGTTATATTATTTTGCTTATTTAGAATATTTGAAATTGCAATGCCGCACTCAATACTCTTTAAAATTGATGAGGAGCCAGTAAGTAAGAAATCTCCCTCAGCTTCACCATTTTTATCAACTGACCAAGGGATGGTTCCATTCTTAGTTTGAAGTTTTAATGCGAAATTTATAGCCAATTCTATTGACGGCCATAGAGTTTCTAAAAACTCTTTATTTGAAAAAGTCTTATAGAAATGTAATGCCGCAACAGCTATGTAAGGTCCAAAATGTGAAGGTTTATTAAATTCTATTGGAACTTCATCATGGTATTTAGAAAACCAGCTTCCATCATGATTTTGATTTTTTATTAACCAATTAAATGCTAATTTTGATGCTTCAATTTCATCAGCAAAATTTAATCCCATAATAGATTCAATATGATCCCATGGATCATGAGACCCATCTTCGTTGGATGGTATTGAACCCGATTCTAATTGAAGTGATTTTATATATCTGCCGATATTAACAAAAATACTTCTTTGAGGAACTTTTCTTATTTCAGAGTTATCTTTTGGGAGATGCATTTTTTAAAGTTTTTCAAAATACATTGAAAAACTTTTACCTAAAATAGGATTTAATAATTTATCAATTTGATTAAGTATTATTGGTTTTTTAAGTATATGCCTTTCAAGTAATTTCTTATAAAGCTTAACAAGAAAGTTTGTATCTTGAGAATTCCAAAAAAAACATCTCAGCCACCAATACGGACTATGAATTGAATGAAACCTTTCAGATGATAGGAATTTAAAACCTTCGCCTTCAATCTCATCAACAAGGTTATTTTGGTTAAATATTCTAAGATGCCCGCCGGGCTGATTTTGATATTCCTTGGAAAGATGCCAACAGATTTTTTCAGGCCAAGAAGCTGGAACACTGGCATAGAATTTTCCTCCAGGCTTTAATACTCTGTGAATTTCTTTAATTGCATCATTATATTCATGCAGATGCTCTAAAACTTCAGAGCATACAATTAGATCAAAACTATCACTTTCAAAAGGAAGTGAATAGGCTGAGCCTATAAAAAACTCAGCGCCAGCATTAGATATTGATTTAAAATATTCATATCCCTCTTCAGCTTTGTTAAGTGAGGCTTTGTCCATATCTATTCCAATACATTTCATCAGTGGATGGTCTTGCATGACCCCAAATATATGACGCCCCTCTCCACATCCAACATCCAACATTAATCCATCATCTTTAAGATTATATTTTTTTAAATTAAACGTTAGCATCTCTAAATTTTTTTATTGTTTTGAATATAACATCTTCATACTCATTGGTGATTTTAGCCCAATTGAATTTTTTAATTACATGCGCTCTTCCATTAATTGCGATTTGCTTAAATTCATCATAATCAGAAAGTATATTTTTTACACTTTTATATATCATTTCTTCATTTTTTGGCTCAATTAATGTTGCGAATTCAGAGGTTAATTCTGGAATAGAAGATACATTTGTTGCAATCAAAGGCACTTCACAACTCATTGCTTCAATTACTGGATATCCAAAACCTTCATATAAAGAACTCACAATTGCTACAGAGCTTGTTGAATAAAGGTCTCTGATTTCTTCTTTGGTTATATTTGATTTAAATATGACGTCTTGCTCTAATTCAAGCTCTCTGATCAATCTTTCTGTATGACCACCTTTTTTTGGGCTACCAATTACTACTAGATGTAGTTCAGGGTAATCATCTTTAAGCATTTTCAAAGCCTTTAAAGAATAATCTAGCCCTTTTAAAGGAACGTCTGCACTTGCAGTAGTAATTAATCTATTTTTATTTATACCTGTTTTATCAATTGGTGAGAACTCATTAGTATCTAAGCCATTGTTAATAACATTAATATTTTCTTTTGCGCAATTAAATTCATTTACTATGCCTTCTTTAGAACTTTTTGAGGGAGTAATGATTTGCTTAATAAGAGGTGCAACCTTTTTTTGCATTTTTAAAAATGAATACCATCGATATCTGGAAAGTTTGTATTTAATTCTTTTTGATGAGGCTAGCTCAAACTTGTAATCAAATGTAATTGGATGATGAATTATTTCAATAAAGGGAAATCTTTTTTGAATATCAATCATTCCATAACTCAAAGATTGATTGTCTATTATCAAATCATAATTATTATTTGAACTTAAATAAACATTCACTCTATCTCCAAAAGTCTTAGGTTCAGGAAAGCCACCAAATAGAACAGAAATAAACTCATAGTAATGATTGAAATTTTTATTTTTCTTTTTAAAAAGTTTCTTTAGTCTATCTTTAAAAGAAAAGGTTTCGAAGAGATTTAATCCAGGTAATTTTATTAGGTTTACTTTTTTATGAAGATCTGGATAAGGCGGTCCTGAAATAACATCAACATTATGACCCATCAAACTCAATGCAAAAGAAATGTCTCTAATATACACACCCTGACCTCCACCGAATTGAGCGCTTCTATAACTAAGTATTGCTATATTTAATTTATGCAAAAGGGATTATACTTTATACGTAAGCCAGTTTTTATATTGTTCGTCATTACCTGAGATAATTTTCTGGAATTTATCTTGCAAATTTTCAGTAATTTCTCCTCTTCCACCAATATTGATTATATTATTATCAAATCTTGATATTGGAGTTATTTCAACAGCGGTACCAGTGAAAAAAGCTTCATCGGCTTTCAATAAATCATCATAACCAAGATCCTTCTCTTCAACATTATATTTTTGATCTTTTGCAATCTGAATAACTGATTGGCGAGTGATGCCATTTAGACAATGTTCAGTTGTTGGTGTGAAAATAGTGCCATCTTTTACAATAAAGATATTCTCACCACTCCCCTCTGAAATAAATCCATTTTTATCAAACATTATTGCTTCATCAGCTCCATTATCAAGCGCTTCATGAAGAGCCATTGTGTTGCTAAAATAAGTGCCAATAATTTTATTGCCTGAATGAAGAGGATTTTCATATTGTTGATAAGAAGACTTCATAACTGAAATTCCATTTTGCTTAGCCTTGGGATCCATGTATGAAGGCCATTCCCATGCAGCAATAGAAACATTCACACTGAGATCTTTTGCACGCAAGCCCAAACCCTCATTACCTAAATATACTATTGGTCTAATATAGCCTTCATCCAACTTATTTTTTATTAAAGCTTCATATTGCGCCTTATTTATTTCTTCTTCAGAAAATGGAATTTTAATATTTATCTTTGCTGCAGCATCAAAAAGTCTTTTTGTATGTTCTTTTAATCTAAAAATAGCTGGTCCACGATCAGTCTTATAAGCTCTTACTCCTTCAAATACACCAGTTCCATAATGAAGAGTATGTGAGAGAACATGAACCTTGGAATCATCCCATTTTTCAAATGATCCATTTTTCCATATCAATTTTTTTTCAGTATTTACAAACACGTTTCAAGCTATAATTGTGATTAGCTATTATTGCAAAATCATACGTATAACAAAAGAAAAAAATGGAAATAACAAAATCAATCTTTAGAGAGTATGACATAAGGGGTATTTATCCTGATGAAATAAATGAAGCTGTAGTTGATCAAATAGCAAAAGCTATATCCATCAAATGTGACAAAGAAAGTGTATCGCAAATATGTATTGGAAGAGATGGTAGACTTTCTGGAGAAAGCTTACTTTCTGTTTTATCAAAGTCACTATCTTCTTATGGTATCGAAGTTCAAAATATTGGCCTGGTAACAACACCAATTTTATATTTTGCGGCCAAGAAAAGTAAAAATAAAAGCGGTGTGATGATTACGGGCAGTCACAATCCTAAGAACTACAATGGCATTAAACTCGTTATCAATGATAAACCTGTGTCTGGAAGTGAAATTTTTGACTTAATTAATCAAGAAAGGGATTTAGCTCCCAAAACAAGTCATGTGAAAATAGTTGATATTAAAGATCATTACATTTCTGAAGTTGCAGAAAATATTAAAGTAGATAAAAAAATTAAAGTTGTAATTGACTGTGGCAATGGGGCTGCTGGTTGTATTGCACCTAAGTTATATAAACAATTAGGATGTGAAGTTATCGAGCTTTATACAGAAGTTGATGGAAATTTCCCAAACCATCACCCTGATCCAGGTAAAGTTGAAAACTTAGAAGAGTTAGTGTCAAAAGTTGAAGAAACAAATGCCGATCTTGGTCTGGCATTTGATGGGGATGGAGATAGAGTTGGTTTAGTTACAAATAAAGGTGAGATAGTTTATCCAGACAAAATACTTATGATGTTTGCTAAAGACATATTGAGCTCTCAAAAGGGCTCTATTATATTTGACGTAAAGTGCTCCAATGTTTTACCAGAAATTATTAAAAGCTGTGATGGTGAGCCCATTATGTCTCCAACTGGGCATTTTCATATAAAAAATGGTATTAAAAAGCACAACCCATTACTTGCAGGAGAAATGAGCGGCCATATTTTTTTTAATGATAAATGGTATGGGTTTGATGATGGTCATTATTCAGGTGCTAGAATTATTGAACTTGTATGCAAAAAAGATAAGAGCATTTCTTCTATAAATGATGATCTGCCTAAGCTCTATTCTACTCCAGAACTTAATATTAACGTTGCTGAGGATAATAAATTTAAAATTATTGAAGATTTTGCATCTGAGTGTTCTTTAGAGGGAGAAAAGATCACAATAGATGGATTAAGAATAAACTTTGATAATGGATGGGGTTTGATTAGGGCATCTAATACAACTCCAAAGTTAGTTCTTAGATTCGAAGGGAATACAGAAAGTGACTTGCATGCAATAAAAGATATGTTTTTAAATGAACTTTCTCGCATTTGTCCTGATATTGATATAAATTTAGATTAATTAATGAAGAAGGATAGAAAAAACATAATTTTACAATCTCTTGCAAGCATGCTTGAAGAAAGGAATTTATCTAAAATAACTACCGCCTCTCTTGCTGAAAAATCAAAAATTACTGAAGCAGCCTTATATAGACACTTTCCAAGCAAAAGATCAATTTATGCAGAATTATTTTCATTTTGTGATGATTCTATCTTTTCTAAATGTAATGAGATTAAAAAAAGCAAGTTATCTTCAAAAGAGAAAGTTAAAAATGCTTTTATGTTTTTTATGTTTTTTATTGAAAAAAATAAAGGTTTTGCAAGGTTATTATCTAGAGAGGCTTTGTCCTCAGATGAACAAAATGTAAGTGATAGTGTAAACCAATTTTATGAAAGATTTGAATTAGTGCTTAGGCAGATCTTAAAAGAAGATGATTCTAATTTAAGAACACAACCAGGGATTTCTGCACAATTAATCATCACATCACTAGAAGGGAATATAGGTAGGTATATCAGATCTAAATTTAAAGATGCGCCCTCAACTTATATTGAAAATGTATGGGATCTTTTATCAATAAGCGTATTTAAAAATTAATTAACGTTTTCTTCCAAAAATAATTCAAAATAAAAATCATCTTTTGAATCATTATCTATCTCACCAGTTGATTTATTGACTCTTACAAAAGAAATGTCTTCCGGAATCGCTTCCTTTGAAATCTCAAGTGTTCTTAATTTGTAATCCATATAGTTCAACCAAATTGGCAAGGCAATTGTCGAACCAAATTCATCCTTACCTAGTGATGAGAAATCATCTGTTCCTACCCAAACAGTCGTAACCAAATCATCATGAAACCCAGAAAACCAAGTACTAACCGAATCATTCGTAGTTCCAGTTTTTCCACCAATATCATCTCTATTTAAAAATTCAGATTTTCTTCCTGCCACGCCATTTTTCATAAAGCCCTTGAGAACATCTTTCATTAAGTAAGATATCCTTGCATCAATGACCCTTTCTTTTTTATTAAGTGGTTTGAGGATGTTATATGGTCTTTTGATATTCATCTCCACTGTATCAAGCCATGGAAAAGCATTCAATTCATTGTTATTCTTTTGTAGGTTGTAATCGTTATGAGAAAAAATAATATCCCCGAATCTATCTTGAATAGTGTCTACAAAATGCATATCAGATATAAAACCGTCATTTGCGATTACGCTATAGCCTCTTACCATTTCAGCTGGAGAAAAGTTTCCTGAACCTAGAGCAAGAGATAGATCTTTTGGCAGTCGAGACTGGTCATAGCCAAATTTTTCAATATATTCATGTGCTTTATCTATACTAAGTTCTCTTAAGAGCTTTATCGAAACTATATTTACAGATTTAGTGAGGGCCTCTCTTAAAGATAAAGGTCCATAAAATTCTCCAGTATAATTTTGAGGTCTCCATGCGCTTTCTAGATTTTCATCAGCGAATACAATAGGCGCGTCATTGATAAGTGAGGATAAATTGTATCCATTTGCAAATGCAGATGAATATATAAATGGTTTAAAACTTGAGCCAGACTGTGGAAATGAAAGTCTTATGCGATCAAAATTACTTTCATTAAAATTCTTTCCACCTATGTATGCAATAATTTCGCCTGAATCAGGATTAATAGATATTAATGATCCCTCTGCTTCCGGTATCTGGTCTAAACTATAGAAATCATTATTTAACTTTAAATAAACAAAATCTCCGAAACTAACAATATCATTGAACCCTTGAGGTCTAATATCAAGCTGATCTATAGATATTTTTTTTCTTGTCCAAGAATACTCATTACTCCATTGAACAGTCTTAAATTCAAAATTTTCATCAAGTAATATAATTTCATTATCTGAAACTCTTAATACTAATGCTTTTAAATGTGTCCTGACATATGGATATAAATCAAATAAACTACTAACTTTATTAGCAATATTATTCTCATCCAAATAATCATCACCAAAATAAATATCATTCAAAATAATATCTAATTCTTGATTTTTTAATGCCTCAGCCTCCTGGTTATTAAACATATCCTCATAATTATCAGGCTCTCTCCAGCCATGTCTTTTATCATAAATATACATTTCATCTAACATGCTTTGATTTGCAATATTTTGTGAACTTGAATCGATGGTTGTATATACAGACCATCCTTCTTTGTATGCTCTTAATCCATATCTATCTATTACTTCTTGTCTTACCAGTTCTGCTAAGTGTTGCGCATCTACCGCATACAAATTGATATTCTTTGCGATTTTTATCTCTTGTGAGATGGCGTTTTCGTACTCATCTTGATTAATATATCCAAGTAATAACATTCTTGATAATATCCAATTTCTTCTCAGCTCCGTCCTTCTTGGATTCTTTACTGGGTTAACCTTTGATGGCAGCTGAGCTAATGCTGCGATTGTTGCAGATTCACTAACATCCAGATCAGCCAATCCTTTGTCGAAGTATGTATTTGCAGCAGCTTCAATGCCATATGATCTGTTACCTAAGAAAATTTTGTTTACATATAGTTCAAATATTTCTTGTTTGCCAATATTGCTTTCAAGCTCTAATGCTAAATAGATTTCTTTTATTTTGCGAATAACAGTTTGTTCTCTAGTTAATAAGTATCCTCTTACAACTTGCATTGTTATTGTTCCACCTCCGCCCTGGCAACCAGATGATTGCAAACATCTAATAAATGATCTTATTAGGCCTGTGTAACTTATACCCTGATGATTGAAAAAGTTGTCATCCTCTGCTGCGAGGAAAGCATTTTTTATATCCTTTGGAATTTTATCAAAAGTAATTGACCTTCTTTTAATTTCTCCAAATTCACCAATCAGTACCCCGTCTTTTGTATAAACCCTTAATGGCATTTGCAACTCAGACTCATCAACATACTTAATCTCTGGTAGGCTCGGCTTTAATGCTAAATAGGTACCTAGAATTGATAAAATTCCTAAAATGCATATAAAAATGCCTGAAAAAAAAGAAATTCTTGCCAAGGTTTGCATATCTTATTTTAAATCTTTAATTTTAGAGAATACATCATTTGTAATTTAAAAAGTGTAATTATTATTCAAGATGTTAAAATCTCGGCTTAATTATTAGTTAAATATGAATATTTTTATTGTTGGTCCAATGGGCTCGGGTAAGTCAACCGTAGGCAAGATTATATCTGATGAACTTTTTTTAAATTTTTTCGATACTGATGAAGAAATTGAATCTAGGACTGGGGCATCCATTGATTGGATTTTTGATCTTGAGGGTGAGAATGGCTTTAGGAAAAGAGAAAGTGATATTCTTCAAGAAATGGTTCAAAAAAACTCAATAGTACTCTCTACAGGTGGTGGAATAATTTTATCTGACGAAAACAGAGAGCTTTTATCTTCGCGAGGAACAGTCTTTTATTTATCTACACCAATATCAGTGCAAATTGAAAGAACATCCAAAGACAAGGATAGGCCATTACTTAAAAATGGAGATCCAGGAGAAATCCTTACAAAACTGCACGAAGAAAGAAAAGATTTGTATGAATCTGTTTCTGACCATTATGTTCAAACTGAAAATAAATCAAGTCAGGAAGTCGCATCAGAAATAATCAATTTGATTAAGGAATAGTTTTGACAATAATATCTGCAGGTAAAGGTGCTTCAAAATATAACATACACATTACTGGTAAAAATCTACCTAAAAGTGTTTTAAACAGTAATCTTGGTAAGAAAAATAAGATACTAATAATTACTGATAGTGGTGTTCCAAAAAAACATATTAAAAAATTAAAGGAATTAATTAATAGTAAAAGTGTTCATACTCTTGTGCTAGGTAATGGCGAAAGATCAAAATCTTTTTCTTCATTCAAAAAAATCATAGATAAACTTTTCGAATTAAGATTTGATCGATCCGATGTTTTAATTGCTTTTGGTGGTGGAGTTGTTGGTGATATAACTGGATTTAGTGCTTCAACCTTTTTAAGAGGCATTAAGTATATACAAATTCCTACCACTCTCTTGGCTCAAGTTGACTCATCAGTAGGAGGTAAGACTGCAATTAATGTACCTCAGGGCAAGAATCTTGTTGGAGCGTTTTATAATCCAAGTCTTGTTCTTATATCTACAGAATTTTTAAATACTTTACCGGAAAGTGAGTATAAATCAGGCTTAGGTGAGGTAATAAAATATTCTTTTATTGGTAATAAGAAATTAAAAAATATAATAGAAAAAAATCCTGAGAAGATAATTAAAAGAGAGTCCTCAATTCTTCAAACCATAATTGAAGAATCTATAAAAACAAAATCAAAGATCGTAACTAAAGATGAAAAGGAAAGTGGTATTAGAGCGATATTAAATTTCGGTCATACTTTTGGTCATGCAATAGAGGCAAAAAATAACTATAAAAACATAACTCATGGTGCTGCAATAACACTAGGAATGATTATTGCTTCAAAAATTTCATTTTTTGAAGGACATATTAGTAAATATCAATTAGACAATATTGTTAATATGGTCAGTTCCCTAGATCTTGATATAAATCATGAAAAATATAAGTATTCGGATCTTAAAAAATTTATGTCTACGGATAAAAAGATTTCAGATGGTAAATTAAATTTAATTTTAATAAATGAAAAATTTGAAGCTTTTAAAACTGCAAAATTTAATTATAAAAATATATCTAAAGCCTTGTCTTAAGCTGCATTCGCAGTTGTAGCTTTAAGAAGATCCTGTATATTTGATGCTGCTGGGATCACAAGCCAAAAGTTTGCTTCATATTTCTCAAAATCATTTAACAACTCTTTTGCTTTATTGCTTTTAGTGTATTTGTAATGTTTTTCAAGTATCTCTTTGAGGTGTTTTCTATGAGGTTGCATTTCTTCAGTTGTTATTCTCTCTAAATTTACTAAGCCCCTATTGCATTTATCAAAGAATGTTCTATCTTCATCCAATACATAAGCGAAACCACCAGTCATGCCGGCACCAAAATTGCCTCCTACTGGCCCAAGTATTGTTACATGTCCACCTGTCATGTATTCACAGCAGTGATCTCCAACACCTTCTATAACTGCATTTGCTCCGGAGTTTCTAACAGCAAATCTTTCTCCTCCTGATCCTGAAACATAAATCTCACCTCCAGTCGCACCATACAAGCATGTATTTCCAACAAGAACAGTTTCTATATTTTCTTTTGAATAGTCAGACTCATTTTTTACAACGATCCTTCCTCCATTCATTCCCTTGCCAACATAGTCATTAGCATCACCATCAACAGTAAGGTTTAAATTATTTGCATTCCAGCATCCAAAACTTTGACCAGCTGATCCCTTGAAATTTAAGGATAAGGTATTTTTAAGGCCATTTTCACCATACTTTTCTGCAATATATCCAGAAACGCTTGCTCCTATTGATCTATCTCTGTTGGAGATATTAAAATTAAGTGAGCCTTTCTTTTCTTTATCTATAAATTTTACAGCCTTAACCATAATTTTTTTAGACAGCTTTCCTTTATCCCAAGGTTTATTTTTTTTAACAGTGCAAAAATGAGATTCATTTGAATTTAAATTTGTTTCTAAAAGTCCAGATAAGTCTATCTTTTTATAATGATCCTCAATATCGGATATCTGTTCTAAATAATGAGTTTGTCCAATAATATCTTCTAATTTCGAAACGCCAATCTCTCTTAAGTGTTGCCTCACATCGTTAGCAATAAACTCAAAATAATTAATTACTTTTTGTTTTTCACCAATAAAATGTTGATTTATTAGGTCCTCTCTTTGAGTGGCAACTCCGGTTGCACAATTATTTAGGTGACATATTCGGAGATATTTACAACCCATTGCTATCATAGGACCTGTTCCAAATCCAAATGATTCTGCTCCTAAAATTGCTGCTTTAACAACATCTAAGCCAGTTTTCATTCCTCCATCTGTTTGAAGGCGAACTTTATGCCTAAGTCCTGAATCTCTTAAACTTTGATGCGCTTCTGCTAAGCCCAACTCCCATGGAGATCCAGCATATCTAATTGAAGTCAACGGACTTGCTCCTGTTCCTCCATCATGACCTGAAATAGTAATTAGGTCTGCATATGCCTTTGCAACTCCTGAAGCAATAGTGCCAACACCTGGTTCTGAAACTAATTTTACAGAAACCAAAGCTTTTGGATTAACTTGTTTTAAATCATAAATAAGCTGAGCAAGATCTTCTATTGAATAAATATCATGATGTGGAGGTGGAGAAATTAAAGTAACTCCTGGTGTTGAATATCTTAATTCAGCAATTAATTTATTCACTTTACCACCTGGGAGTTGTCCTCCTTCTCCAGGCTTTGCACCTTGAGCAATTTTAATTTGAAGCACTTCTGCATTTACAAGATAGTGAGGTGTTACACCAAATCTTCCTGACGCAATTTGTTTAATCTTTGACATCTTATTTGTGCCGTATCTATGTTTACCTTCTCCTCCCTCTCCAGAATTAGATCTTGCTCCTAAAGTATTCATTGCTTCTGCAAGTGTTTCATGCGCCTTTGGTGATAAAGAACCTAAACTCATACCTGCAGAGTCAAATCTTTTGATTATTTTTTCTAATTTCTCTGGTTCTTTAGCAATTTTTTTCTTTGAATGTTTTAATTTTAAGAGATCTCTTAACATTGCTGGGGGTCTATTATCCACCAAAGATTTATACTCTTTATAAGAATCATTTGAGCCGGTAGATACTGCCTCTTGCAATTTTTTAACAATCTCAGGATTATAAGTATGGTATTCGCCTCCATGAACGTACTTGAGCAATCCTCCTACACTCATGTCAGTTAGATTAGACCTTGCGTAATCATTAAGTACTCTTATGTCTTCATCTAAATCATTAAAATTTTTGCCTTGGATTCTGCTTACGCTATTAGTAAAGCATAAATCTACAATTTCATTGTTGAGGCCAACAATTTCAAATAATTGTGATCCTCTATAACTAGAAATAGTTGATATCCCCATTTTTGAAATAATTTTTAATAGTCCTTTGTTGATACCCTTTCTGTAACGAGCGCAATTTTCATGGGCGTCACCTTTCAATTCATTTCTTTCGGTTAAATCTAATATCGTTTGATACGCTAACGATGGATAAACTGCAGTTGCTCCAAAGCCGATTAAGCATGCAATTTGATGTGTGTCTCTTGCAGAAGACGAAGTTATTACCAGATTAACTTTTGATCTCAGTCCTAGTTTTACTAATTGTTGGTGAACACATCCAACAGCCAACAAAGCATTGATTGGCAATAAATTTTTATTGGGTAAAGATTCTTTTAAATGAATAATAGTATTACCGTTTTTTGCACTTTGGATAACTTTCTTTTGTAAAGTTTCAAGTGCAATTTTTAAATTTATTTGTTTTTTGTATTCAAGTTTAATTTCTTCACACTTGAAATATGGATTAGCGATTATTGATTGAAGTTTCTTATGTGATAATACTGGTGAAGTTGTGACTAATCTTTTTGCATGTTCAGGAGTCTCATCAAAAATATTAAGCTCAGGCCCATAACAGGTTTCAAGAGACATGACGCTTGCTTCTCTTAAAGAGTCAATTGGAGGATTGGTAACTTGTGCAAACTGTTGACGAAAATAATCATATATCTGTCTATGCATTTTACTCATTACCGCTAGAGCAGTATCATCTCCCATAGACCCAGTTCCCTCTTGGGAATCTATAGCAAGGGGTTTAATTACAGATGTTCTCTCTTCTTTAAATAATAAAAACAGTTTTGACGATACATTAAATTGTTCTGAATCAATTTTCTTTAATCCAGGTCCTTCATATTTATCTAAACTTGATTCGACATAAATAGTATTTTCTTTTAACCAATCTCTGTAAGGAGCTCGGTTTTTTAATCTATCATCAATTTGTTTTTCGGAAAATATTTCTCCAGTTTTTGTATTAACTGCAATTATCCCTCCTGGAGACAACCTTCCTTTAAATGTTATATTTTTTTCATCAAGTGGCCTAACTCCAGTTTCAGATGCAATTGTTATGACTTTGTTATTGTCTATTTGGAATCTTGCTGGCCTAAGTCCATTTCTATCAAGAACACATATTGCCCATTCACCATCAGACATAACTATTCCTGCTGGTCCGTCCCATGGCTCCATATGCATAGAATTAAACTCATGAAATCCTCTCACGTCAGGATCGAGCAGTTGAGTATTCTGCCATGCTGGAGGAAGAACCATTCTTATTGATTTAAAAATATCAACGCCACCCTTAACAAGAACCTCAATCATATTATCAAGTGCCGAAGAGTCAGACCCATCTTCATTAACGATCTGTTTAAACTTTTGTATCTTAGGTATAAGTGGTGTTTTAAAGAGGTTGGATCTGGCCTTAACCCAGTTTCTATTTCCTCGAATCGCATTAATCTCACCGTTATGTGCAAGCAACCTAAAAGGTTGCGCCAAATGCCATCTAGGGCTTGTATTAGTTGAAAACCTTTGATGAAAAACACATATTGATGATTTGAAATGCTTTGATTTTAAATCTAGATAAAAATTGTTTATGTCACTTGGAAGCATAAGCCCTTTGTAGATAATTGTTTTAGATGACATGCTACAAAAATATAATTTTTCATCATCTAGATATATTTCTTCTATGAATTTTCTTGCCTGAAGAATGGCTGTTTGAAATTTATCTTCTGATAAATTTTTATCATTAGATTCAATAAATAGCTGATAGATATTTGGCAAGCAGTCTAGAGCTATATTACCTAATATACTTTTGTCAGTTGGCACTTCTCTATGAGTAATCAGAGTTAGTCCCTCTTTTGATAAAATACGATCTATCTGAGGAATAAGTTTACTAATACTTTGGAAATAAAAAAGTTGGCCCACTGCAAATCTATTTTGTAGCTTTATTTTTTGTTCTTTTTGAATTGTTTTTATATAAAAATCTGAATTGACATCGACTAATAAACCGCACCCATCTCCTGTTTTTCCGTCAGATCCTATACCCCCTCTATGAGTCATGCTCACCAAGGCATCTATTGAATCTTGTACTATTTTTCTAGATTGAACACCATCTATTGAGGCTATAAGACCAAAGCCACAGTTATCGCGAAAATCATTTTCTTTGTATAGTTTTGTCATATTTAGAGTTGTGCGGATTATATTCTAACAAAAATAATGTCATTTTCAAACAAAAAGTGTCATACTATGTCATACTCGCACTTTGAAAATGACTAATAAAAATAAGCAATATAGAATTGAGAAAGGTCTTCTGTTGTTCACTCAGCCAAGATCACCCTACTTTTATGGAAAAATTCGTGTCAATGGAAAATATATAACTCAGTCATTCTCGCCTATATCAAATCTTGATGATGCAAAAAAAAGGCTTTATGAGTGGAAAGAGGAAATATTGAGTACTGAAAATTCGTTTGGAAATAAAAAAAATATATCAGAGAGAAATGAGTATATTTCTTTTGAAAAACTTGATAATAATTTTCAATTTTTAGACGTAGGCAGATTTGATCCAACAAAAAAAGCACCTGAGGAAAGAAAAATTAATTTTGTAGAAATTTATGGCGAGTACAACCAAGTCCAAGCTTCAAATCAAGCCCATAGATGTCTTGATTGCGGCAATCCTTATTGTGAATGGAAATGTCCAGTCCACAATTACATACCAGATTGGCTAAAACTTGTTAATGAAGGAAATATTCTAGAAGCTGCTGATTTATGTCACTCTACTAACGCCCTTCCAGAAGTATGTGGAAGAGTTTGTCCACAAGATCGTTTATGTGAAGGCGCCTGTACACTAAATGATGGATTTGGAGCAGTAACAATAGGTTCAATTGAAAAATATATTACTGAGAAGGCTTTTGAGATGGGTTGGAAGCCAGACTTATCTCATAGAAAATGGATTAATAAAAAGGTTGCTATTGTTGGCTCAGGACCAGCTGGTATAGCATGCGCAGATATCTTAACTCGATCAGGAATTCACAGTCATGTTTATGATAAGAATGATGAAATTGGAGGGTTGCTTACCTTTGGTATCCCAGAATTTAAACTAGAAAAATCTGTGGTTCAGAGAAGACGAAAAATTCTTGAAGAAATGGGCATTAAATTTCATTTAGGTAAAGAAGTTGGAAAGGATGTTCCTTTTAAAAAATTATATAACGACTATGATGCTGTATTCCTTGCAATGGGAACCTATACTTCTCTTGAAGGTGGTTTTAAGGGCGAAAAACTACCCGGGGTATATAAAGCAATTGACTATTTAATATCTAATACAAAAAAGTTGCTAAATATGGATACTGGTAAAGCAGAACATATTAATTTTAAAGGAAAAAAAGTAGTCATCCTTGGGGGTGGTGATACTGCCATGGATTGCAATAGAACTGCTATTAGACAGGGCGCTAAATCTGTAACATGTTTATATAGAAGAGATGAAAAAAATATGCCTGGCTCTAGAAGAGAGGTTAAAAATGCTAAAGAGGAAGGAGTTATTTTTGACTTTAATATTCAACCTATTGATATTTTAGGTAATGAAAAGGTGGAAGGAGTAAAAACTGTAACAACTGAATTGGGTGATATTGATCAAAACGGAAGAAGAGTACCAATACCAATTCCAGGTTCAGAAAAAATTTATGATGCTGACGTTGTAATCGTTGCTTTTGGTTTTAGAGCTAGCCCTGCTTCATGGTTTAATGATTTTAATATTGAAACTAAGAAAAATGGCTTAGTGATTGCCGAAGAGGAACAAGAGTATAAATTTCAAACTTCAAATAATAAAATCTTCTCAGGCGGTGATATGGTGCGTGGATCTGATTTAGTTGTTACTGCTATTTGGGAAGGCAGAGAAGCTGGAAAAAGTATTATAAAATACGTTTCATGAATGATTCTGATTCATTATTTCTTAAGGCATTGAAAAAAGAAATTCTTGATGTTCCTCCAATATGGTATATGCGGCAGGCTGGAAGATATATGCCTGAATACAGAAATGTAAGAAAAAATTTTAAGAACTTTCTTGATATGTGCAAAAATCCAGAAGTTTGTTGTGAGCTGGCACTTCAACCTATTAATGCATTTCAGCTTGATGCAGCAATTTTATTTTCAGATATTTTAACAATACCAGATGCCCTAGGATTGGGTGTAAATTTCGTTGAGGGTAAAGGACCCGTTTTTCAAAATCCAATTAAAACATCTTCAGATATAAATAATCTAAATACTTTCGATCCAAACGATTTAAATTATGTATATGAAGCCGTATCTAATATAAAAAACTCATTGCCAGAGGATATACCTTTAATTGGATTCTGTGGAAGTCCATGGACTTTGGCTGCATACTCAATTGAAGGCAGGTCTTCAAAGGATTTTAAGAAAACTACTGAGTTCATAAAATCAAATAAAGATGAAACTCATTTTTTTCTTTCAAGACTTACAGATGCATGTTTTTTATATTTAAGAAAACAGGTTTTAGCAGGCGCAGATGTTATACAGATATTTGATTCTTGGGCAAATTTATTAGAGAGTGATGATCTAAAAGATTTTTCAATGCAATATATAGAATCTTTGATTTTAGCTTTAAAACAAGACCCAGTAACTTCAAAAACTCCAATTATTCTTTTTTCAAGAGATCCAAAGTGTGACGCAGAAACTCTTATTAATACATCAGCTGATTGTATTAGCTTGTATTGGAATATGCAGAACTTTAACATCAATGCTGCGAACGGAAGAGTAGCGATTCAAGGAAATCTTAATCCTAAGGTTTTATTGGAATCTAGAGATTTCATTAAGCAAGAAACTTATAAAATATTAGATAGCTTTAATAAATTTCCAGGGTATATTTTTAATCTTGGGCATGGCATCACTCCTGATATAAATCCTGACAGCGTAAAATATTTAACTGATCTTGTCAGAGAGTATTAATCTTTCCAAAGCCTAATAAGACCCTCTTGGGTGCAAGAGGCTATCAATTTTCCATCTCTTGAAAATATAGATCCTCTTGAAAAACCTCGAGCATTTCTAGTAATTGGACTCTCCATTGTGTATAAAAACCAACCTTCTAATTCAACCTTTCTATGAAACCACATAGCATGATCTAAGCTAGCATTTTGGAAGTTCTTAGTTAAGAAATTTACTCCTACAGAATTATTTGCGGCTCCTAATAGACCCATATCAGATATATATAAAAGGAATGCCTGTTGAGAGATTTGATCATCTGGAATGGTTCCCTCTGCTCTAATCCATGTATTTTTATATGGAGGCATTCTTTTAGGATTAAAATAACTCTGCTCTTCAACTGGCCTCATTTCAATTTCTTTTTGCCTTATAAACATCGGCATATCTTTTATATCCATATTTAATTCTTTTAAGGCTTCAGCTCTCATTTCTAATTCACTTTTCAATGTCTCAGGCTCCGGTACATCTGGCATATCAATTTGATGCTCTAATCCTTTTTCTCTTTTTTGAAATGATATAGAACAATTGAATATGGCCTCTCCTTCTTGTAGAGCTTTTACAGTCCTTGTTGTGAAGCTTCTTCCATCTCTTATCCTGTCAACGATAAAAGTAATAGGTTTTTTCATATCTCCAGGCCTTAAGAAGTATGAATGAAATGAATGAGCAAAGTGCTGAACATCCACAGTTTTATATGCAGCTACTAATGTTTGTGCCATAACCTGACCGCCAAATATTCTTTTAAAGCCAACGTTTTTTCCAGTCCAGCTGAAGATGTCCCTATCAACTTGATCTAAATTAAATAAACCAAGAGTTCTCTTTAGTTCGGGTTTAGCTTTCATTGTTATGTTGCACTTAATCCGCCATCAATAACTAGCTCAGTACCAGTTATAAATGAAGATTCATCAGAGGCTAAAAAAAGTGCAGCATTTGCAATATCTATAGGTTCAGCTAGTTTTCTAAGTGGAATTTGTTGAACTAATTTTTCTTCAATATTTCTTTCAGGTGCCGCATCAATCATACTTTGAACCATTGCTGTTCTAGTGAAAACAGGATGAATTGAATTACATCTGACAAGATTTGTAGATTTTGCGCAGTGTAGAGCAATAGACTTAGATAAATGTCTAACCGCTGCTTTTGAAGAATTGTATGCTGACATATTATGAGAAGCTACTATGCCAGACATAGAAGAGATGTTAATAATAGAGCCATTTCCAGATTTTCTCATAAGAGGTAATGAAAATTTACATCCTAAAAAAACTGAATCTAAATTTACACTGTGAACTAAATGCCAAGATTCTAAATCAGTAGATTCAACATCGCCACCTCCGCCAATTCCAGCATTGTTTACTAATATATTTAATGATCCTATATCTTTTTCAATATTTGAAATAACATTTTTCCACTGATCTTCTTTAGTCACATCCATGACCATATGTTTACATGATAGTTCTTCTGCTGTTTCAACAAGTGATTTTTCATTAATATCTGTGATTACCATTGTTGCTCCTTGAGAAATCATGATTTTAGCCATTTCTTTTCCCAATCCTTGAGCTGCACCTGTAATTAATCCAACTTTATTCTTCAGTCTCTCTGACATTGTCTTATCTAATAGTTAAAATAACATCTTACATTGTTTAGAAAAAAACTAGAACTTTAAACGCTCAAAAGGTAGGATATGCAGTCCAAAATCATGTTTTAAAAAAATGACTATAAATAAGGAAATAAATTTGCCAAAAAAACCTGAAAACAAAGTTAATGTTTCAGAAGTTTTTAATATTGATTCAAAACTAAGTGTAAAAGCATTTAAAGATAAGACAGATTGGGTTCCAGAGATAGATAATTCCTATGTATTTGATAAAGATACTACGCTCTCTATATTAGCTGGTTTTGAACACAACAGAAGAGTGATGATTCAAGGTTTTCATGGAACAGGTAAATCTACACATATTGAACAAATAGCAGCCAGATTAAACTGGCCGTGTGTAAGAATTAATCTTGATAGTCATATAAGTAGAATCGATCTTCTTGGTAAAGATGCAATAAAATTAAATGACGGTAAACAAATTACTGAATTTCAAGAGGGATTACTTCCGTGGTCTATTCAAAATCCTGTCGCTTTAGTTTTTGATGAGTATGATGCTGGCCGCCCTGATGTTATGTTCGTTATTCAAAGAATACTAGAAGTTGAAGGTAAACTAACTCTCTTAGATCAAAATAAAATTATAAACCCACATCCATCGTTTAGATTATTTGCAACAACTAATACAGTTGGCTTAGGTGATATGACGGGTTTGTATCACGGAACGCAACAAATTAATCAAGGGCAAATGGATAGATGGCATATATTATCGACGTTAAACTATTTAGATCCTGCTCAGGAATTCAGAGTAGTCAGTTCAAAATTAACCAATCTTAAAGGCTCTAAAAATAATGAAATCATAAAGAATATGATCAAGCTTGCTAACCTTACTAGAGCAGGATTTGCAAATGGTGATATTTCTACTCTCATGTCACCAAGAACTGTAATATCTTGGGGTCAGAACTATAAAATTTTTAAGGACCTTGTTTCATCCTTCAGACTAACGTTTCTAAATAAGTGTGATGACATCGAAAAATCTATTATTTCAGAATACTTTCAAAGATGTTTTGATATAGAAATAGAAAATACTTCGATAGATAAATAAATTTAAATGGGTTGGACAAAGAACAGGGAAAGATTGCATGAAGCAGCAGTATCAACTGTAAAAGCAATTTCAAAAAACAAAAAAATCACTTCTAATACAGGTCTCTCGCAAAGACCTCCAATTGGAAATCATATTATTGTGCCTGCTGCACCAAGATCTACAAAAGATATAAATAAATGGAGAGGAGAGTCTGACTTTCAGGCATTTTGGCATTTATTTCATAAAGATATTGGTCAAGCTCAACTAACTCTTCCTGCCAGAATGATATTTAACGAATTAGAAATATCCAGAGTTGAGTTACTTGGATGTAATGAATACAAAGGTTCAATTAAAAATATATCGGATCATACCGATGCAAGAAGTAATAGCCTTGAAGACGAAAAATCTCTTAATTTTTTATCATATGGAGCGAATCTATGGTTAAAGGAGTCTTTATTTCCTGAAATGAATGAAAATTCCAAAAGAATCCTTAATAAATTTACTGAAAAATACAAAATTGACGATTCATTTAACCTTATTAAAAAAGACCTTATTGATAATCTTTCAAACCAAGAGTTATTCCAAAAATACTCTCTTGAATTTTTAAAAAATCTTGAGCTTTTTAAAGAAAGTAAAGATGAAGACGAAGAAGAATTAGAAAATGCTCCTGGCTCTTCAAATGATATTGAAAATCAAGAACAAGAAATGGAAGAAGATTCTGATGAAAACCAAGATCTTGATATTAAAGATTTTAATGGAGATGTTGACGTTGATATTCAAGAAGCTATAGATAATATTGATGATACATCTATCGAAGAGGAGCTAGATGCTCTTGCTTATCCTAACAATGAATTTAAATCAGAAGTTAATAAGGATTACTCTATATACACTACAAATTTTGATGAGGTTATTGAAGCAAAAGATTTGGTTACAAATGATGAATCTTTAAGATTAAGAAATCAGTTGGATAACCTAATCAAGCCACATCTTTCAACCATAGGAAAGCTTGCAAATAGACTGCAAAGACTTTTGCTTGCTAAACAAAATACAAGTTGGAATTTCAATCTAGAAGAAGGTATTTTGGATAACTCACGATTGCATAGGATAATTGCAAACCCAACTTATCCACTAAGCTTTAAACAGGAAACTGAAAATAATTTTAAGGATACTGTGGTAACTCTTCTGATTGATAACTCAGGGTCTATGAGAGGACGATCAATCAGTTTAGCTGCTATTTGTGCTGACATAATTGGGAGCACACTTGAAAGATGTCAGGTTAAAACAGAAATATTAGGGTTTACCACTAAACATTGGAAAGGAGGCGATTCAAAAAAATTATGGATAATAAATGGTAATCGCTCTAATCCTGGCAGACTTAATGACATAAGGCATATTATTTATAAAAGTGCTGATAATAGTTGGAGAAGGTCAAGAAAATACTTTGGTGCAATGTTGAGAGAAGGATTGCTTAAGGAAAATGTTGATGGAGAGGCGCTAGCATGGTCCCACGATAGATTGCTTAAGAGACCAGAGGAAAGAAAAATCTTAATAGTCATTTCTGATGGTGCGCCAGTTGACGATAGTACATTATCATCGAACAGAGAAGATTTCTTAGATAATCATTTGAGAGAAATAATAGAAAAAATTGAAAAAGACAGTCCAATTGAACTTCAAGCCATAGGAATTGGTCATGATGTAACTAAATATTATAGGAATGCACTTACAATTAATAGGGCTGAAGAACTTGGCGAAGTTTTACTTGATGAATTAACAAAACTTTTCAATGATTAGCAATTATTATAAAATAGTGATTCATATTTATTCACGCATATTTATACAAAAAGAGATATAAAATTATGAAAATTCGTAAGCAAAACGGACCTCCGGAAGATTTAATTTATTTTGATGAGGATCTTAATCTAACTCAAAACAATGTTGAGGATGTTGTTGAAATATTTAAGACCCCTCTTACTGGTTCATATAATTGGGACTATTCTATTTCAGATAATCGTATTAAGAAATTATATGAATTAGGCAAAGAACTCAATTGGAATGGTTCTATAGATCTAAACTGGGATTACACCCACCCTGCAGACAAAAGATTAGTGGAGACCGATGAACAACTTCCTCATGAAAGTTTAGAAGCTTATGAAAATCTATCCGAGGAAGAAAAAATACTATTTGATAGACATAATACTGCAGAATTAATGAGCCAATTTCTGCATGGAGAACAAGGCGCTCTATTAGTAGCATCCCAATTAGCTTCATGTGCACCAACTTACAATGCAAAGCTTTACGCTGCTTCTCAAACTTTTGATGAAGCTAGGCATGTAGAAGTCTTCAATAGGTATCTTCAGGAAAAGATTGGCATCCATTACCCTATTAATCCCTCTTTGAAATTATTACTAGATAAAATACTTACTGATGAGAGATGGGATTTAAAATTTATTGGAATGCAAATAATTATTGAAGGTTTGGCACTTGCTGCTTTTCAAATGCTTAAATCTATTACAAAAGATCCTCTTCTAAAACAACTTTTACATTATGTGGTCAGAGATGAAGCCAGGCATGTAACTTTTGGAATTAATTATTTAGAGGAATTTATTAAAACACTTTCACCAGAAGAAATAGAAGAAAGAGCGCAGTTTGCATATGAAGCATGTGTAATCTCAAGAGAAAGACTAATAAATACAAAATCTGAACAAAGGTTCTTAAACATGACAGAAGAAGAAGCAAGAGAATTTCAAATGAGTACAGCATCGTTTGCTATGTTTAGAAATTTCTTATTTTCAAGAGTTATACCAAATCTATCAAGAATTGGACTTTTAACCGATACTGTAAGGCCAAAATTTGAAGCTCTAGGGCTGCTTGAATATGAAAAAGCTCCTGATGATTTTGAATGCGACTGGGCTGAGATGAAGAAACCTTTAGAAAAATTCGGTCAAATCCCAGAGGCAATTTAAAAATGTCAAAACATGCAGCGCTAGATACCTTTGGAAAGTCAGGAAATCCTGTAATTAGATCTTCAGCATTTAATGCTTCGGCTTCTGCTGGATCTGAAAGAATGACCTTAGATGGTGCAGTAAATAAAACAGCAATAATGCTTGCCGTTTTAGTATCAACTGCAACTATTTCTTGGAATTTCTCTGGTCCATTAATTGATTTGGTAACTCTTATTGGAATCTTTGCAGCTGTTGTTTCAAGTTTTATTACGTTTGGTCTATGGATACCTTTTATAGGCTTTATAGTCAATCCCAGACCTTACTTAGCTCCAAGGACTTGGCTCATTTTTGCTGCTGGAGAAGGTTTTCTTATTGGTTCTATATCTCTTACCTTTGAAACAATGTTTCCTGGAATAGTTTTAGAAGCTGTTTCTTTAACATTCTGTGTTGCCGCAACATTATTATTTTTATACAAATCTGGTCTCGTCAAACCAAGTCAGAATTTTGTATTGATGCTATGTTCTGCGATATTTGGAATTATGTTATTTTATATTGGTGCGTTCATATACACCTTAGTTACTGGAACTTCTCCAGAAATACTTTCTGGTTCAAGCAATTTCTCCATAGGATTATCTTTGTTTGTAGTTGGCCTTGCTGCATTAAGTCTTGTTTTAGATTTTGATATTATTGAACAGTCAGCTGAACGAGGCGCTCCAAAATATATGGAATACTTTGGTGCTATGGCATTAGTTACAACTCTCATCTGGCTTTACATAGAGATTTTAAGACTTCTTGCTAAATTTAGATCTAGATAGTGTTATCTGGAAATCCTTTTATTTTAATTCTTGGTATTTTTGCTTTTGGAATTTTTTTCTATCTTTTAAGGATTAGAGCATCAAAAAAACAAATAGAATCGTTTGAACAACCGCAAAGGATGAAATGGTCCTGGTTATGGTTAAGGTTTGGTAAAAATAAAAAAGAATCGAATATTATCGAAGGTGAATCAGAGGAGATATCAGAAGATGAAAAAAAATAATTTATTTATAAAGATATCTAGAGTTTTATATATTCTAGTTTTCTCCAGTCATTTATTAATAGCTAGCAACAATGAGAATGCTCCAATAATTCAACCTGGAGCTCCTGGATACCCATCAAAAGTTTTAAATGAATCTGAGGCCACAAATATTGCAAATACATCATATATAAATGCTGATGTTAAATTTCTTCAAGGGATGATTGTTCATCACGAACAAGCAATATTAATGTCTGAGATGGCTGATATCAGAACTAATAATAAAACGATACTGGATCTAGCTAAAAGAATTGATGCCTCACAGAAAGATGAGATTAATTTTATGGAAAGCTGGCTAAAAGATAGAGATGAATTTCAAAATATTGAAAATAGTAGCCATCAAGAACATAAGATGCACGCATCTATGAATATGGAAGGAATGGCAACTCCAAAACAGCTTGATGATTTAAGAAATTCTAAGAGTACCGACTTTGACAGGCTATTTTTACAATTAATGATTAATCACCATGATGGTGCATTAGAAATGGTTGAAGAATTAAAAAAATATCCGGGAAATGCATATGATCCAATTTTAAATGAATTTGTTTCTGATCTCATAAATGATCAAGGTGTTGAAATAGAAAGAATGAATGTTCTATTGGTTGGTTTATCGGACGACCCTAGATCTGGTTTAGCAGCGGGTTTATTCATTGCTGAAGAGGCTATCTTAAATATGGAGCTAGTAACATCTCTTAAAAAGCCAACAGGTTTTTTTGATCCAGAAAATCCAGCTGAAAAAGGCTCAGAAGATTTAACTGAAGATAATGAAAATAAAACTACTGCAGAAATTTCTAGATCCTTAAGATCGCCAATGCTGTCTTTTGCCAACACTGATATGGCCTTCAAAGATAATATTTTAGTGGCTGGAAGTTATCATGGATTTAATATCTATGAACTTAACGAAAACGGTATTCCAAATCTAGTTTCATCAGTGGTATGTCCTGGAGGACAGGGAGATGTTTCTATAGTGGAGAATCTTTTAATTATGTCAGTTGAAGAAAATAGAAGCAGAATAGATTGTGGTTTAGAAGGAGTAAATAGAGATTCGAGTCCTGAAAGATTTAGAGGAATAAGAATTTTTGATATTTCTAATTTATATCAACCAAGGCAAGTAGGAGCTGTTCAAACATGCAGAGGCTCACATACGCACTCTGTTGTATCTTCATCAAAAAAAGAGGGCAAGATAATTGTTTACAATTCAGGTACAGGGCGTGTCAGAGACAACGAAGAAAAGGCTGATTGTTTTGGTTGGGATGGAGGTGGCTCCTCCTATTTCTCAATAGATGTCATTGAAATACCAATTAATGATCCATCAAAATCAAAAATTGTAAAAAGTCCAAAAGTTTTCACAGACTTAGAAACTGGGAATATTGCTGGTCTATGGAGAGGTGGAGATCATGGAGATGATACTCAAGATACAAATACAACCAATCAATGTCATGATATAACAGTATTTCCATCTGCGAATCTTGCTGCGGGTGCATGCTCAGGAAATGGAATATTATTTGATATCTCTGATCCATATAATCCCAAAAGAATCGATGTTGTAACAGATGTAGGTTTTGCATATTGGCATTCAGCAACCTTTAATAATGATGGTACAAAGGTCATATTTACAGATGAATGGGGAGGCGGAGGAAGAGCAAGATGTCGTGCTTGGGATCCATTGGATTGGGGAGCAGATGCAATTTATGACATTGTTGATAATAAATTAGAGTTTAGAAGCCATTACAAGATGCCTGCCCCTCAATTAGAGACTGAAAATTGTGTTGCGCACAATGGTTCTATTATTCCCGTCCCAAATAAAGATATATTTGTTCAAGCTTGGTATCAGGGAGGTATTTCTATAATGGATTTTACTGACTCTTTAAATCCTCTAGAGATTGCGTATTTTGATAGAGGTCCAATACTAGAAGATATCTTAATTACAGGCGGGTATTGGTCCACATATTATTATGAAGGTTTTATTTATGGAACTGAGATAACTAGGGGCCTAGATGTATTTAGATTAACTCCGAGTGAATATTTGAGTAAAGGAGAAATAACTGCTGCATCGAATGCATATCCTGTCGATGGAATTAGAGTATTTAACCCTCAACAACAAATACCCATGTCCTGGGCTGAAGGTTCCACTGAATAATTTTTTAATTTAATTAAGTTCTAATGAATGTAGCTTTTGACTTTGGAATTACAAATACAGATGTTGTGGTTGATTGTTATTCCAAGAAAAAATTCTTTACATTTCCCTCTCAAAAAATAAATGAGAGTTTTATTGAAGAGATATTCGAGACAATAAGCATTCAACATAATGAAATTAAAAACATTGCTGTTACTGGTGGAAAATCAAGCGATTTAAATGATATGTATAAAAATATTAAGATCACAAAAGTAAATGAAGTAGATGCAATAGGGTATGGGGCAATTGAAATATATAACTTAAAGGATAAGCCATTTGTTGTGATTAGTTCTGGTACTGGTACGGCTTGTGTTTATCATAATGAAGGTCAATTTAATCACCTAGGTGGTATTTCAGTTGGTGGAGGTACTTTGCAAGGATTGTCAAAATATTTAATTGGGCATAAAAATCCTGATGAGATAGAAAAATTAGCAATCAGAGGTGATAGAAACAAGTTAGATTGCTTAATTGGAGATGTTGTAAATGAGATAGGTTCTTTGCATCCTGAAATCACAGCTTCAAATTTTGCAAAAGCTAAAGACTTAGATAGCTCTTCACCAGAGGATATTGCCGCTTCAATTTCAAATATGGTTGGGGAAGTGATAGGGACTATTTCCTATCTCAATGCGATGTTATGTAACGAAACTAAAGTCTATTTTTTAGGTAGGTCTTCTTTGAATACAGTTATAAGAACTGGTATAGAAGATAGACTAAAACTTGCAAATATTGCTGGTGTATTTGAAGATAAAAGAGAATATGGTAATGTACTAGGTGCTTTAGTATATTTAAAAGCAACATTAACCTAAATTTAATATAATCAAGACATTATGGAAGTAATTACCGATAAATCAGCAGTGATAACGTTTGCAATTGCAGGATTCTTTTTATTGATTGTAATTGAATATTTCTACGGCTTATATGTTGGTAAAAATACATATCGCTTAAATGATACGCTCACTAGTATTGGTATTGGAATGATTAGCAGATTCCCGGTGATGCTAAATCTTGGTGTTCAAAGCGTTATATTTGTTTATATAAGTTCTTACCTTAGTTTAGAATTACTTTCAGTAAAAAATCCAATTACCTGGATAGTTGCATTTCTTCTATATGACGTATCCTATTATTGGATGCATAGAATGCATCACGAAATTAAAATTTTGTGGGCTACTCATAGTGTTCATCATCATGGAGAGGAATTTAATCTTTCAACAGCTTTAAGGCAAACAAGTACAGGTTGGTTATGGAAATGGATTTTCTATATGCCAATGATTATGCTTGGAGTTCCAGGAGAAGTATTTGTAACTGTTGCGGGTATAAACTTAGTTTACCAATTCTGGGTGCATACAAAACATATTGGCCATTTAGGGTTTTTAGAAAAAATATTTATAACACCTATGAATCATGGAATACACCATGCAAAAAATAAAGAGTATATCGATGCAAATTATGGGGGTGTATTTATAATTTGGGACAGAATGTTTGGTACCTATATTGCTGAAAAACCAGATATAAAACCAGTTTATGGAACAGCAACTCCTTTGGAGAGCTGGAATCCTATATGGGCAAACTTCCAAGTTTTATCAATTATGATAAAAGATACTATCAAAACTAAATCCTGGAAGAATAAGTTAAAAGTTTGGTATTCAAAAACATATTGGAGGCCAGAAGACTGTATTGAAGAAAAAAATCCAAATGATTTTTATAAAAAATTTAATCCTGAAATAAGTCCAGATGTTAAATTCTTTGGAATTGTCCAAATGTTTTTTATAACAATCGTTCCTTATACTGTTTTATTTTTTGCATCATCACACTCATACTTTGAAATAGTTTTATTTGGGATATCTGTAATAACATTGGCAACATTAAGCGGTCACTTGATGCAGGGAAATAGATCTATGTATCAAATGATTTTAATTTTTTCAGTGATTGGTCTATTTGGAATAAATTATTACGAGTTATTAAATCTAGAGCTCATATCTACAAAATTATTTAATGTTCATCTTGCTCTTAATATTTTGATAGTAACTGGAATATATTTTTTCCAGTCACTAACAAATATAAAAATTTTAAAAGCTAAGTAATTTACTGAATATCGAATCTGTCTGCATTCATAACCTTATTCCAAGCGAATACAAAGTCTTTAACAAATTTTTCAGTAGAATCATCTTCGGCATATACCTCAACAATAGCCCTTAACTGAGAATTAGATCCAAAAACTAAATCAGATCTTGATGCTGTTCTTAATTTTTCTCCGCTCGATCTATCAAAACCTTCATAAGAATTACCAGTTCCATTTGGTTTCCATTGAACAGACATATCTAATAAAGTCTTAAAGTAATCATTACTTAGTTTATTAGAATCTTCAGTAAAAACTCCGTACCCATTCATGCTTATACCAAGTGATCTCATTCCACCGACAAGTACTGTCATCTCTGGAGCAGTTAGTCCAAGAAGCTGAGCTTTATCAAGCATAATCTCTTCTGGTGCAGTGTTAACACCCTGAGCATGATAGTTTCTAAATGCATCTGATTTTGGTTCAAGAACCTCAAATGATTCAATATCTGTTTGATCTTGAGTTGCGTCACCTCGTCCAGGAGTGAAAGGAACATTAACACCAGAAGCCATTTCAATAGCTACATTTCCAGCTAGCACAATAACATCAGCAATCGATGCTCCTGTTTTGGTAGAAATAGCTTCATATATATCAAGTATTTTGCTTAACTGACTTGGATTATTAGCTTCCCAATCTTTTTGAGGAGCTAATCTAATTCTTGATCCATTTGCACCACCTCGCATGTCTGAGCCTCTGTATGTTGAAGCACTTGCCCAGGCAGTTTCAATCATTTCTTGAATTGACAAACCAGATTCAGAAATCATTTGTTTAACTTTTTCTATATCATAGTCACTGCTACCAGCAGGAACAGGATCTTGCCAAATTAACTCCTCTTCAGGAATTTCTGGACCCATATATCTTGTTTTTGGCCCCATATCTCTGTGAAGAAGTTTAAACCAAGCTCTTGCAAAAGCATCAGCAAAATATTCGGGATCTTCATGAAACTTTTTAGAGATTTTGTTATAACTAGGATCCATTCTTAAAGCCATGTCGGCAGTAGTCATCATAGTTGGTACTTTTTTTGTTGCATCTTCAGCGTCAGGAGCCATATCTTCTTCTGTCTGACCAACAGCATGCCAAATATGAGCACCAGCTGGACTTTTTGTTAACTCCCATTCATATCCAAACAATAAATCAAAATATCCATTATCCCATTGAGTAGGATTAGCAGTCCAAGCGCCTTCAATACCGCTTGTAATAGTATCGCTTCCAACTCCAGAACCATATGTACTAGACCATCCAAAACCCATTTCTTCTAGTGGCGCACCTTCTGGTTCTGTTTGAACGTTATCTTCAGGGCCGGCACCATGAGACTTACCAAATGTATGTCCTCCAGCAACAAGCGCAACAGTTTCTTCATCGTTCATTGCCATCCTTCCAAATGTTTCTCTTATGTCATGAGCACTTGCTAAAGGATCTGGATTTCCATCTGGCCCTTGAGGATTTACATAAATTAAACCCATTTGAACTGCAGCAAGAGGATTGTCTAACTCTCTCTCACCTTTATATCTTTTATTATCCAACCACTCTGATTCTAAACCCCAATGAATATCTTCTTCAGGACCCCATATGTCTGGTCTTCCACCGCTATATCCAAATGTAGTTCCGCCCATTGATTCAATTGCAACATTTCCAGCTAAAATTAATAAATCAGCCCAACTAATTTGTTTTCCGTACTTTTGTTTGATGGGCCATAAAAGCCTTCTAGCTTTATCTAAATTTCCATTATCAGGCCAACTATTTAAGGGAGCAAAACGCTGTGCACCAGTTCCCCCACCACCTCTTCCATCTGTATTTCTGTATGTACCTGCTGCATGCCATGTCATTCTTATAAAGAAAGGGCCATAATTTCCATAATCTGCAGGCCACCATTCTTGTGAATCTGTCATTAAATTATTTAGATCTTCTTTAAGTGAGGCGTAATCAATTTTTTCAAATTCTTCACGGTAATCAAACCCTTCATCCATCGGGTTAGATTTTGAATCATGTTGATGTAATATATTTAAGTTTAGTTGGTTTGGCCACCAATCTTTATTTGATGTACCACTTGAACTGTGAGTTGTCATTGCGCCATGCATTACAGGACATTTCCCTTCTACTTTTTCAGCCATATCTAACTTGCTCCTAAAATGTGCGTTAAAAAAAAGTTATTTATATAAATATACTATAAATGATTTAAAAAAAAAGTATTAAAAGTATATAAAAATGGTGGAGCTACGCGGGATCGAACCGCGGACCCCCTGCTTGCAAAGCAGGTGCTCTCCCAGCTGAGCTATAGCCCCACATTAAGTTGCAATATTGTACTTTAATGAAGAATTTTTTGTCTATTTAATCTTCTTTCTTTTTATTATTTATTGGAGCTAATTTAGAAGGTGTTAGATTGGAATTTGCAGGATTTTTACTACTCTTAGCTGCCCCTGAATGAATATTAGCTTTATATTGATTAACTATCTCAAACAACAGATAAAACCAAAATCCATTTATTATTGGCTCAACTAGTGCATCTATTGCTGCAAGGTTTAATGGGGCTCCAGTCAATAATCTATTGCAAGTCATTGCAATTAAAATATGGCCAAAAGTATAAATTACAGCTAAATATATTCCGACTTTATCACTATTTAAAAATTTTATTTTATTAGAATCTATACTGATAATAATCTTACTTTTTAGAAAGACAAGAAGAAAATAAAACCAAAAACCATTAATAACAGGCTCTACAAAGGCATCTACGGCTGCCATATCTAAAGTTGCACCAGTTATTATTCTATTGCAAGCCATTGCCACAAATATGTGGCCAATAGTGTATATAACGGCAAGAATTAAATTATCATATTTAAAAATCTTAACATCGTCATATTTCAAATAATTTTTCATAATACTATTTTACTTTATATTAAAAAAAAGGGGCGATAAATCGCCCCTTTAGTTCTCAGGGGTATTTACTGCACCCCTCTCCCAAATCTTACTTAGAAATTATAGGAAAAACCAACTTTCATTGTTCTTGGTTTTTGTGATCTCGCTCCTTCTGAAGGTGCTCTTGAAATTAAATCTTCGCTATCAAGTGTATTTTCAACTATTAGATAAACACTCATTGAATCATTTAAAGCTTTTCTAAGATTTAAATCTAGATAACTGGATTCTTCTATTTCATTATAAGTTCCGCAAGCAGCAAGTGAACACGAACTTCCAACATTCACAAGTCTTGCATTACCACTTAAACCATTATCATTTATAAAGCCTACAATAATAGAGCTTTGTGAATCAGGTATGTATGGAAGATCATCTCCAGCCGCAACAGTTCCGAAGTAATCACTGTCGGAGCTATTTTTAAATGTTGCATCAGTACTTGTGTAATTGACTGAAATTGGATACATAACGCCATTGTCGCCTTGTAATATCCAAGATCCTCTAAACTCAAGACCTGATACTTCAGCTTCACCACCACTAAAGACTGCAGATTCATCTGCATCACATGATGCGCCACTAACTAAAGTACATTCAGCAGCTAATCTTGAGTAATCACTTGCGAAGTAAAATGCTTCAATATTTGTAGTGCCTTCTGAATATCTTACTCCAAGCTCCATGTTGTCTGCTTCCTCTGGGTCAGCTCCAAACATTGGAGTCATTCCTTCATGAAATCCAGCAACTAAAGTTGTTGTATCACTTAAATCATAGGTAGCGCCAATGCTTGAAGTATTATGATCATTTTCAGCGAAAGTATCTCTAACGCTAGTGATTCTAACTGCAGTAAGGTTTGGTCCTGCTCCTTCACCCCATCTTCTATGACGTTGATCGTATTCTTCTGATCTAAAGCCAACTGTTAAGGCTAGTTTTCCGAAGTCCATTGTATCTTCTAGATAGTAAGAAGTTGCACTAGATTCTCTTAATCTATTGTTACTCCCGCTTAATCCGACGTAGCCGTATAGAGGAGATAATGATCCATCAGCTCCCTGATCTGAATATTCATGAGCCTGGATTCTGCTTTCAGAATCTTCCATGTCCCTATACCCGAATGTAAGAGCATGTATTCCAATTTCTGAAGAAACAGTAAATTGATACCCTTCATTCGTATAATATCTGTTGTTATGTTTGTATTCTATTTCAACGGGCAATTTACCATCTAAAATAGCTTGTGCATTTGTACTACCATTGTTTGCTGCACTTATGAGCTCATTTATGTCGTCTTGCTCTCCATGCTCTTTATCATTATTAAAATCACTTACTTTAAACCAATCTCTATGATAATCATTTTGCCAAGAGGTAAATACAACATCAAAGTTATCAAAATCACCAATATAAGTTAATGATGTTTGTTCTCCATCATTCATCATTTCATCATATGCTGTCGCTCCATATCTCACTCTAGGATTAGATTTGAAGCTTGACTGGGTAAGGCCTACATATGATTGGTCTGAATTTTCATCTATATCAACTCTTTTAAAAGTTAATGAATGATTCCCAGAAGTGTATCGTGCTTTAATCATTAAGTCTGATTTATCAAAGCCTGTATCGCCACCTGCATTAGCAATTGAATCGAAACCATCACTTGAATGCTCATGAACTTCTACTAATGCTCCAAAGTTTCCTTGACTAGCACCGTAATATGCATGAGTTCTTGCCATACCATTTTGACCAATTTCTTGAACAAATTTACCTGAATTTACTTCTGGTATAGGTGTACTAATTAAATTGATTGCACCACCAATAGTCTGAGGCCCTTGAGATACAACTGCAGGTCCTTTTAATACCTCAACAGCATGTATTCTTCCAGTTGTTGGAAAGTAATAAGCTGAAGATGAAGTATAGGGTGATGGAGCTACTAGCACACCATCCTCCATTACTGTAACCTTAGCTGATCTCTCAATAGCAGTACCCCTAATAGAAATGTTAGGTCTTAAGCCATAACCTTCTTCAGTTCTCATATAAATACCTGGAACAGCAGTCAAAATCTTTTGAATGTCAGTGTCCATTGCTTTTTGAAGGTCTTCATTTGAAACTACTGCACCTGAACCGGCTAAGTCTTTTAAATCATCTTTAGAACCTATGATGGTTACAGATTCAACCACCTCTTCATCGGCTGCATTTACATTAACAAAAAATGATGATGCTAAAAGAATACCAATAAAAAATATTGGGGAGATATCATCAAAAAATCTTTTTGAAATTTTATTCACTATCCTCTTTAAATTTAAAATTTTTAAAAAAAATGAAAGCTACTTATTTTCGCCTAAAGATTTTTGATTAATAAAAATCCAAAAACTGCACACTTTTAGGGGAATGACCAATAAAGTAGCTTTCATGAATGAGAATGATAATGATTCTCATTTAGATTTGCAACTACTTTTTTCTTATTATTTTAGATAAATATTTTTTTTAATGACTTAGTTGCTTGTTTAGGGAGATCTTGGAAATTATTTATTTCCTTTGATTGCAAAATATAGTCCTATGAGAAATAAGAATATTTGCTCGCTCATGAAAAGCTTTTTTGTAACAAGCCAATCAGAGTGGGCGATAAAAATTGCACCCAACATGATTACTCCAACTGCTCCACCTGATAGTCTTGTAATCAAATTGCCAACATGATTGTTTATAAGGCCTCCGAGAATTATTCCAGCTCCAGCTCCAACCTCTCCCAGTGCAACTAGACTGGTAACAATTTCAGGTTGCATATAACCCATACTCTCAAACCAAGTAACCATCTTTTCAGGAGGAAGTGGAAATTTCCCTATTCCATGAAGAATAAAAGAAGTACCTAAACCTAATCTTAGCAACCAAGGAGTTATTGGTATTAAGGGTTTAGCAATTGATTCTAGTAGATTATTAAGTTTTCTCATTTTTTATTAAGTTGTTGATGTTTCTAAAAGTATATCTTCAACGTGACAAAGTTCAAATCCTTTCATATCAATAAATTGATTTAACTCATTATTTCCAA
>ERZ802830.95-NODE-95-length-81026-cov-30.841_pt1 | contig 81026 bp, 89 predicted proteins | sample MGYA00345654_ERZ802830 | MGnify/ENA primary metagenome ERZ802830 (study PRJEB30503, sample SAMEA104212375) | marine metagenome | biome: Westerlies Biome; feature: [SRF] surface water layer (ENVO:00010504) within the epipelagic zone...; material: water (ENVO:00002006)...
TTGATGTGCACGGTGTTGGTGAAGCGGCAGGTGTTGTCCAGGTTGCTGATCACCAGGCTGCTGGTTCGTGTGCAATCGCGTTCGAACTTAACCCCGTGGAACAGCAGGCCATCCGTGATGCCGCTGCCAGCGAAACAAACGTGCTCACCGCAGGCCAGCTCGTCAGCTTCGTAGATCTTGTCGGGATCGGTGATGCCCATCTCAGCGAGACGCGCCAGGTTGCCCTCCTTGGTCAGGTCAGCCCATTCGGAGGTCTGAGCCACAGCAGGGTCGTACACCAGCTGACCCTGGAAGTGACCGCCGAGAGCCCGCATGGCAGCAGCGGAGATCACACCTTCAGGAGCGGCGCCGATGCCCATCAGGCAATGGGTGCCAGTGCCGGCGAAACCACAGGCGATAGCGGCCTGAACGTCTCCGTCGGAGATGGGCTGGATGCGGGCTCCGGTGGCCCGGATTTCAGCGATCAGGTCCTTGTGACGGGCACGATCCATCACCACGATCGTCAGTTCATCAACAGCGAGGCCGAGACATTCGCTGAGGATCTTGATGTTTTCAGTGGCCGACTTGCGGATGTCCACCTTGCCCTTGGCCGCCGGAGGCGCGGCCAGCTTCTTCATGTAGAAGTCGGGAGCATTGAACAGACCGCCGCGGTCGGAAGCAGCCAGAACCGCCATGGATCCGCGCTGATTGAACGCGCAGAGGTTGGTGCCTTCGCAGGGATCGACAGCGAAGTCAACGCCAGGACCGGTGCCGCTGCCGACTTCCTCACCGATGTAGAGCATGGGAGCTTCATCACGCTCGCCCTCACCGATGACGATGCGGCCCTGCATCTGAATTTGTCCCATGCGCTTGCGCATGGCTTCCACGGCAGCGGCATCGGCCTCGTTCTTCAGGCCTTTGCCGGAGAGCTTGGCGGAGGCGATGGCAGCCTGTTCGACAACCTCGAGAATTTCCTGAATGAGGGTCTGATCCACGGGACTCCAGATGTGGGGTGAAGGGGTTAGCAAGTCCATCGGGGCGGGCAGTTTGCCCTTGCCGCAGTGGATCTCGGCGTCTGAGCGCGGCTCACTGTATCAGTGGCTTCCGTTGTCCCTAAAATCACCCCGCACTTCCGCGGTTCCCGCCATGAGCACCAAGCCCCTGGTGATCTCGCCCTCCATTCTCTCGGCCGACTTCTCCCGTCTCGGAGAGGAGGTCAAGGCCGTTGACGAGGCAGGCGCAGACTGGATCCACGTTGATGTGATGGATGGCCGCTTCGTTCCCAACATCACCATCGGCCCCCTGATCGTGAGCGCCCTGCGCCCGGTGACGCAGAAGCCGCTGGATGTGCACCTGATGATCGTTGAGCCTGAGAAGTACGTCCCTGACTTCGCCAAGGCCGGCGCAGACATCATCTCGGTGCAGGTGGAAGCCTGCCCTCACCTGCATCGCAACCTGGCCCAGATCAAGGACCTCGGCAAGAAAGCCGGTGCTGTGCTGAACCCCAGCACTCCCCTGGACACCCTGGAGTACTGCCTCGAGCTCTGCGATCTGGTGCTGATCATGAGCGTGAACCCCGGCTTCGGTGGTCAGAGCTTCATCGAGAACCAGGTGCAGAAGATCCGTGATCTGCGCCGCATGTGCGACGAGCGGGGCCTGGATCCCTGGATCGAGGTGGACGGCGGCATCAAGGCCGGCAACGCCTGGAAGGTGATCGAGGCCGGAGCCAATGCGATCGTCTCCGGATCCGGTGTGTTCAACCAGCCCGACTACGCCGAGGCGATCAAAGGAATCCGCAGCAGCAGCAGCAAGGAAGCGGTTCTGGTCTGAACCAGGCGGTGTCGCTTCGTCATCGATGCCCCGGCCATGGCCGGGGCTTTTTCATGGGCCTCCGTTCAGAGAAGAGCCAGCAGAGCGATCAGCATCACCACCGCCAAACCGATCAGCACTCCCGTCACAGCGGGGCGCACATCCACCGGTCGGTAGGCCGGAGCACAACGGCGGCAGCCACGGCGACTGGCCTGACTCACGGCGCTTGGGTGCTGTTTGCTCTCAGCCTAGAAACCAGCCGTAGCTGTGCAATCCGATCCCGAGCAGGTTCACGCCGATGTAACAGACGCCGATCACGACAAGGCCGGCCACCGCCACCAGTGCCGGACGGCGCCCCTGCCAACCCCGGCTGAATCGGGTGTGGAGATAGGCCGCATAGACCAGCCAGCAGATCAGGGCCCAGGTCTCCTTGGGATCCCAGCTCCAGTAACTGCCCCAGGCTTCATTCGCCCAGACGGCACCGCTGATGATGCCCACCGTGAGCATCAGGAACCCGACGGTGATGGTGCGGTAGCTGAGGCTGTCGAGCTGCTCACTGGTGGAGAGCTGAACCGACTGCAGCTGCAGAACACCGACATCAGAGGCGGCAACGGACTGACGGAATCCACCACTGCCGATGGAACTGCTGCGCAGCTCCAGGTCGTCCCCTCGATCGGTGAACAGCACCGCCAGGGACAGCAGCGACCCCACCAGCAGAGCCGCGTAACTGACCATGATCACGCTCACGTGCATCACCAGCCAGCTGGAGCGCAGGGCCGGAACAAGGGGAGCTGCCTCCTGCAGCTGATCCGGCAACGCGAAGCTGGCGAAGGCGATGCAGCCGAGCCCCATTGGTGTTGCCGCGGCGGCCACGAGCGGAGACGGCCAGCTGCGTTCCACCAGAAGCTGCGTGAGCGTGCAGGCCCAGGCCAGAAAGCACAGGGATTCGTAGAGGTTGCTGATGGGGAAATGACCCGACTGCCACCAGCGCAGAACCAGCTGGGTTGTGAGCAGAAGGTTCGCAACCGCCACCAGGAGCCTGACCTGCGACTGCAGGGATCGACCGGAGACCGCCCAGAACGCCAGAGGAAGAGCCAGCAGCAGCAGCGAGAAAGCGATGAATCCCAGCAGGGTCACCACGTCAGTCGGAGGGGTCGGCAACGGTGTCGTGCGGTCAACCAGAGATCAATTCTGACGGCTCACCTCAACGACTGGCCTGGCGAAGCAACGCTCCGCCGCAGCCCAGGGAGATCAGCACCGGCAACCAGGCGGCTGTCACAGCCGGAAGCGTGCCCTTCACGCCCAGGGAGCTGAAGCTGAAACTGAGCACGTAGTAGCCGAGAATCAACAGCACGCTGATGCCGAAGCCCTGGCTGCGGCTGGTGCGTGACCCTGGCCTGGAGCCGAGACTGCTGCCGATCAGAGCGAACACCAGGCAGGAGACCGGGAAGGTGAACTTCTCCTGGATACGAACGGCAAGCCGGCGAGCTTCCTTGGCGTTGCCTGCCTCCACGTACAGCTGCCTGGCCTTGATCGCCTCCCCGATGGTCATGTTGTTGGCATCCCGCGGAAGACGGGCCACCTTCAGAGGCCCGGCACTGAGGGGATAGAGGTAGCGATCGAAATCCACACGGGTGGTGCTGCCGTTGGTGTTGAGCGTGAGGATCTGACCGTCGAGAAACTCCCATTTCGCCTCCTGTTCCCGCCAGAGCGCCTTTTCGGCAACGAGCATCTGGCGGAAACCGACCCGGGAGAAATCCAGCACGGTCACATCAAGCATCTCCCCCTTCTCGAATCGGCGGGCATAGAACAGCTGATTGAGCCCTCGTCCGCGTTGTTCATCGTCCCTGCCCTGCAACCGCCCGAAACGTGAATAGATGATGTCCTTGCCCTTCTCCGTGGCCAGGGAGCGGCCGAGAGCACGCTGCAGAGTGGATTCAGCGCTTCGGTTCGCCTGCGGAACGATCACATCGTTGAACACCAGGGTGAGCCCGGTGAGCAGGATCGCCAGAACCAGAGCCGGTGCCACCAGTCGCACCGTGCTGACTCCAACGCTGCGCAGCGCCGTGAGCTCACTGTTGGCCGAGAGGCGGCTGTAGGCCAGAAGTGTCGCCATCAACGTGGCCATCGGGAAGGAGATGACCAGAAAACTGGGGAGTTTGAGAGCCATCACCTGCACGGCCACCGTCACCGGCAATCCCGATTCGACGATGCGCCGCACCAGATCGAACATCACACCGACGGAGAGGGAAACGACGGTGAAGGCCGCGATGGCGAACAGCAGCGGCCCCGTGAGCTCGCCGAACAGCCAGCGATCGAGAAGCGGTACTTTGCGCGGCAGCGGGGGAAGGCTGATCAAAGCTGGAATCCCTCCCCGAGGTAATGACGACGGACCAGGGGATCGGAGGCCACCGTTTCGGAAAGTCCCGACGCCAGAATCGATCCATCGTTGAGGATGTAGGCGCGATCGGTGATGGCGAGGATCTCCCGAACGTTGTGATCGGTGATCAGGATTCCCATGCCGAGGCTGCGCAGAGACTGAATCAGCAGCTGAAGATCGGCGACAGCAAGCGGGTCGACCCCGGCGAACGGTTCATCCAGCAGCAGATAACGGGGACCATCACGGCCGACCGCCAGAGCCCTGGCCACCTCGCAACGGCGGCGTTCACCTCCGGACAGCTGAAACCCGCGGCGATCCATGAAGGGAGTGAGATGGAACTGATCGATCAGCTGATCGCGGCGGTCCCGACGCTCCTGGTTGCTCAGATCGGTCTGGGCAAGAGCGATCTCCAGATTCTCCCGGACGCTCAGCTGTCGGAAGACGCTGGGTTCCTGCGGCAGATAACCGATGCCCAGCCGGGCGCGCTGAGGCATGGAGAGTCCGGCAACGGCCAGGCCGTCGAGATTCACCGCTCCACGGTCGGGCCTCAGCAGCCCGACCACGAGATTGAAGGTGGTCGTCTTTCCCGCACCGTTGGGACCCAGCAGCCCCACCACTTCGCCCGGAGAGAGATCGAGGCTCACGTCACGAACAAGCTGACGACCGCCCAGGCTGATGGAGACAGTCTCCAGCGTCAGGCTCATGGAACCATCGGAGTCGGACTGCTGGACTTCGTCTCGAGGGACCACTGGCTGAACACCTGCCCACCATCGGTTGGCAGGGCAAGAGCACGCTCTTCGTCGAGCAGATAGGTCACCTGTCCGGCCCTCAGAAGATTGCCATCCTTCTGAACCACGTCGACATCCCCGCTGAGCACGATGCGCTCCTCCTTGGTGAAGTACTGGGCCTGCCGGCTGGTGGCGACGACACCGCGGTTGGCATGAACCAGCCGCACGTTGCCGGAGGCGGTGATCACGCCGGTGACATTGTCCGCCGACTGCTGATCGGATTCGATGGTGATCAGCCCCTCCCCCTGCGGATCAGCGGCTTGGAGCGGAACAGCTCCAAACAGAAGTGATGACAGCAGGATCAGAAGGGGTGACCAGCCGGTGGACCTGAACATCTCGGAAGGCGCTTTCGCAGCCTGAAGCTGCTGGATGTTGCGTGGACACTACAGCCTGCTCATGGGCTGTTCCGAAGCACGGGGACAGTGCACGACTCGGGATCGCCGTCCAGCTGCAGCAGCTCGAGACGCCCCTGGATCACAGCGCAGAGGCCGTCGAGATCGAGACCGAGATCGGGTGTTCCCGGCCGGCGAAGCCTTCCGAGCGCTTCGCCGAACAGGATGGTGGCCCCACGACGGTTGCCCCTCTGCAGATGCAGCTGGGCCACCGCTACCTGCAGGATGCCCTGGAGGCTGCGTCGTTCGGGCTCGCCGGTTTCATGCCAGAGCTCCTCGAACACGTCATGGGCGTCGTACCACTGCTGACTGTTGAAGAGCTCGATCGCCTGCTGAAAGCGGGGATCCGCCTCGGGCATCAGCGCTTGGCCATCTTCTTGGCCGGCAGCTTGCGGAGTCGGATGGATTCCGGGGTGACTTCCAGCATCTCGCCGGGTCCGATGTACTCAAGCGCACGCTCGAGGGTCATCTGGATGGGTGCCTGGAGGGTATCGAGTTCATCGGCACCAGCCGAGCGCATGTTGGTGAGCTGCTTCGTCTTGCAGACGTTGATCTCCAGATCCTGGGGCCGGTTGTATTCGCCGATGATCATCCCCTTGTAGACCTTGGTGCCGGGCGAGATGAAGAACTGACCGCGGTCCTCGGCGTTCTTGAGGGCATAGAACGTGGCGGTGCCTTCCTCGAAGGCGATCAGAACACCGTTGCGTCGGGTATCGAAATCCCCAACCATCGGCCGGTACTCGAAGAAGGAATGGCTCATGATTCCTTCGCCGCGGGTGGCACGGATGAATTCACCGCGGAAGCCGATCAGACCACGGGAGGGAACGATGAACTCCAGCTGGGTACGGCCGTCCTGACCGGTCTCCATGTTCTGCATCTCACCCTTCCGGGTGCCCAGCTTCTCGATGCAACCGCCGACCGCCTCTTCGGGCACATCCATCACCAGCGTCTCAACAGGCTCACAGGGGGTGCCATCGATGGTGCGGTAGATCACCTGCGGCTGCGACACCTGGAATTCATATCCCTCACGCCGCATCGTCTCGATCAGGATGCCGAGGTGCAGCTCGCCGCGGCCGCTGACGGCGAAGCGGTCCGGAGAATCGGTGTCCTCGACCCGGAGCGCCACGTTGGTGAGCAGTTCCCGCTGAAGACGGTCGCGCACCTGACGGCTGGTCACGAACTTGCCCTCTTTGCCAGCGAAAGGGGAGTCGTTGACCACGAACGTCATCTGCAGCGTGGGCTCATCCACCTTGATCAGCGGCAGTGCTGTGGGCTCATCGGGACAGGCGATGGTTTCGCCGATGTTCACGTCATCGAAGCCGGCCACAGCCACCAGATCTCCGGCGGAGGCCTCTTCGATTTCAACGCGTTGCAGCCCCTCGAAGCCCAGCAGCTTGCTGATGCGACCCTTCTTGACGGAACCATCGTCTTTGATCAGAGCAGCGCTCTGGCCCTGCTTGATTTTTCCGTTGTGAACGCGGCCGATGATGATGCGACCCAGGAAATCGGAGTAATCCAGAGTGGTGATCTGGAGCTGAAGCGGTTTCTCCGAATCACCCACCGGGGGTGGAACATGGCGCAGGATCGCGTCGAACAGCGGCCGCATGTTCTCGCTGTCGGTCTTCATGTCGGGCTTGGCAAAGCCGCCCAGACCACTTCCGAACAGATAGGGGAAATCGCACTGGTCGTCATCAGCGCCCAGTTCGATGAACAGATCCAGCACCTTGTCGACGGCGGTTTCGGGATCAACCCGGGCCCGATCGATCTTGTTGACAAACACGATCGGACGCAGTCCCTGCTCGAGGGCTTTCTTCAGGACGAAACGGGTCTGTGGCATCGGACCCTCGTTGGCATCGACGATCAGCAGACAGCCATCGACCATGCCGAGCACCCGCTCCACCTCCCCGCCGAAATCAGCGTGACCCGGGGTATCAACAATGTTGATGCGCGTCTCGTTGTACGTGACAGCGGTGTTCTTCGACAGGATTGTGATGCCGCGCTCGCGCTCCAGGTCGTTGGAGTCCATCACGCAGGTGGGAACCGCTTCGTTGTCGCGGAAGATGCCCGACTGAGCCAGCAGTGAGTCGACCAGGGTCGTCTTGCCGTGGTCAACGTGGGCGATGATCGCGATATTGCGAATCGCCTTTTGCTGGGCGCTCATGCGGGTTGACCGTTAGAAATTGTGAAGAACGCCATAGGCGCAGGGCGAAAGGATATCTCAACGTGAGATCCGACTGGTCCGTTCTGGACCTTGCACGCGCAAGCTGCCGCGGGTGACCCCGAGTTGATGGTCGATGCGCTCCTGCTTCCAGACGTCACGCGATGCAAGCCGGCCAGCCAGGGCATCCGCGTAAAGGAGGACGCGTCTTCGGGTGGCCTCTGCCCCCTCGTCGAGCAGTTCCAGACGGACGTGACGCACGCCGGCCTGACGCAGAGCCGGCAACCCCTCGACACCGGTCTGAGCCGTGCCGTTGAACAGGGTGTTGCGGCAGCCCAGATCCGCGCGCAGAGGATGTTCCACACCACTGCGGTCACGGAGAGTCACTGTGTGCTGCTCGCAGGGGCGACCACAGTCGGTGTGATCGTGCCCCTCGGAGAGGAAAGCGCAGAACAGACAGTGCTCCATGTGAAACAGGGGCATGTGCTGATGCAGGGTCACCTCCAGGCGCGATGACTCCACCCCGGCGGACAGATCCAGCAACTGCTGGAGATTGAGGTCGTAGCTGGCTGTGATCCGTTTCAGCCCCCAGTGACTTCGATACCAGTCGAAGCTGAGGGGATTGGCGGCATTGAGGGAGAAATCACCGACGCAGGGTGCCAGGGGAGTGAGGATCTCCAGTTGATCGGCATTGCGCACCAGATAGCCATCCGGTCGAGCGCGGATCAGCGGCTCCAGGGTCCAGCGCTCATCAGGCCGGGTGATCCGGCTGCCGGCAAGCCAGATGCCCTCGGGCCAGACGCCCCGGGCCATGGCCACAGCCTCCCGGAGCTGCCGTGGCTGATCGAGGTCGGCCACCACGGAGCGGATCGGCGCTGCCCCGTCGGGAAGCTCCATCAGCGCTCGAAGCTGGTTCAGGCTTCTCACGAGCACCACCAGACCCATCGGCTCGTCTTGGCAACCGTCTGCTGTCGCCGGGACAAACTCCGAGAGGACGGCTGCAGGATCGAGAGGCACAGAAGCAAGCGGCTGCTCAGCGACCGGTGATCCAAGAGCCTCCAGAAGGGCCCGGCGCATGCGGTTCAGTTCTGCCACCGGTAGGAACAGATCGCCTTCGAGCTCGACCTTGAGATCACGCAACCGCCAGCCACTGCCGCCGAGACGCCCGAGCTGCTGCTCAAGACGAGCCCGGTCCAGGGGGCGCTGATCCGCGGACTGCAAGGGCATGGCACTGCTGATGACCACGCCCCTCTCCGGCTGCTCGAGCCTCAGGACGTCACCACGGCGTCCAACCACCCGCAGCGACAGATCACGGGGCCGGGCCTCGGTGGGTCGACGCGCCATCCGCTGCCACTGGCTCTGCCATTCCGGATCGCTGGTCAGCCAGACCGATGCTCCGGCGCGCAGGGCGCGGGTTTCGATCCTTCCAGGACCCAGACGCAGTTTCAGGCGTTCCTGTCCGAGCTGTTCACAGGCCATGACACGGCCTCCCACCTCGTCGGGAGGTCGCAACGGGTCGTCCGACAGAGCCTCCAGGACGATTCCCTGACCGGGTCGCAGGCGCTCCCGGCTGCGGATCTGCAGCCAGCCTCCGCGATCAACCTGCAGCAGGCGACCGATCAGCGGTCCACGCTTCTTGCTCCAGCGCCCATGGACCAGCCGGCGATGGTTCACTCCCTCAAGCCAGCCTGTTGAAAGCCCCCGGGAGAAGGCCAGCTCCAGCTGCCTCTGGACGGGTTCGGGCTCAGGACGGTCGAGGCGCTGCCGATAGGCATCGGTCACCGCTGCCACGTAACTGGCGTCCTTCAAACGCCCCTCGATCTTGAGGCTGGCAATGCCGATGCGCTGCAGCTCAGGCAGCAGCTCCCAGGCCGCCAGGTCCTGGGGTGAGAGTAGATAGCGCTGATCCTCAAGCGCACGGGGAACGCCGTCAACGACGAGTTCATAGGGCAGGCGACAGGCCTGGGCGCATTCCCCGCGATTGGCACTGCGCTGGCCCAGGGATTCACTCGTCAGGCACTGGCCGGAGTAGGCCACGCAGAGCGCTCCGTGCACGAAGACCTCGAGAGGCATGGCCAGGTGGCGATCCCGCAGCTGACGCTGCAGGCGTTCGAGGTCTCTCAGCGCCAGTTCCCGGGCCAGCACCACCCGTTCGCAGCCCAGGGATGCGGCCTGAGCCACGCCGGCGGCACTGGTGATCGACATCTGGGTGGAGGCGTGCAGCGTCAGCTGGGGCACGAGTCTCCGGGCCAGCCGGCAGAGGCCGACGTCCTGCACGATCACGGCATCCACACCGGCCTCCGCTGCGGCGATCAGCAGCTGAGCTGCCCGCTCGAGCTCATCGCTGAACACCAGCACGTTGAAGGTGAGACATCCCTTCACCTGTCGCTCGTGCAGCCAGTGCATCACCGACGGAAGCTCGTCGATGCGGAAATTCTCGGCCCGCTGGCGGGCGTTGAAGGCGTCCACACCGAAGTAGACGGCATCGGCTCCAGATGCCACCGCTGCCCGCAGAGCCGGCCAGTCGCCGGCTGGCGCCAGCAGCTCAGGAATGTTCAAAACGGACGACGGGCGAGACGCCGGGCTGCCTCGAAGCGTCGGAGTGCATCGGCCGTGCCCTCGAAGCGCCAGTGCCAGGGCTCGTAGCTCACACCCTGGGAATTGCCGTCCGGAAACGACATCACGAAGTGATAGCGGGCGGCATTGTCCTGCAGCCAGCGGAAGGTGCGCGTCTGCTCGAAATCGGTCGAGAGGTGGGTCTCAGGAGCTTGCCCATCTCCCAGATCCACAGCGAAACCGGTGCTGTGCTCGGAATAACCCGGCGGTGCCGACACCTGAGCCCGCTCCTCGGCGGTCTGATTCCGCTCCGAGGCCACATCAAAGAAGATCGATTCCTGCAGGTCATGGGATCGATAGCCGCTGAGCAACCGCAGATCAATGCCTTCGGCGGCGGCAGCCCGGAGCATGCCGTCGAGAGCCTCGGCCGCATCGACATGAAGCTGAATACCCGGCTCGACGACGATCAGCTCGTCCGGGCTGACCTGGTCATAGGGGAAGTGGCCCAGCAACCGACCATCCGCTGCCGGCGGCTCGGGGATCCCCGGAACAACAGGCGCTGGCGGCGTGCGATTCAGCCTCGCCATCAGCTGCGGCCCCATCAGCACGACGGCTCCACTGACACCGCACACCACCAGGCAGGCGAGCAGCAGCCCGAGACCACGGCCCCGCGAGCGACGCGGAGCCGGACGGGAGCGACGCGCGACCGGAATGTCGTCCCTCTGTTGCCGACGAGCAGAGGCAGCCCGACTCACAGCGCTGATGCGTGTTGTTTCGATCGTAAGGGCGATGGCCAGGGAGCCCCACCGTCATTGATGACGCAGTGGTAGCTTCAAAAAACAATCCAGCGGAGAATGGCTGAGATGTTGCGTGTTGCGGTTGTCGGCGGTGGTCCGAGCGGATCCTGTGCTGCCGAGGTGCTCGCCAAAGCTGGAATCGAGACCTGGCTGTTCGAACGCAAGCTGGATAACGCCAAGCCCTGCGGTGGAGCGATCCCCCTCTGCATGGTCGAGGAATTCGATCTGCCGGACGACATCATCGACCGCAAGGTTCGCAACATGAAGATGATCTCCCCTTCCAACCGGGAGGTGGACATCCGACTCGATCCGCTCGGTTACGACGACAACGCCTACATCGGCATGTGCCGCCGGGAGGTGTTCGACGCCTTCCTCCGCAACCGTGCCGCCGATCTCGGCACCACCCTGGTGAACGGTCTGGTGCAGAAGATCGACACCGGCACCAACCGACAGGGCCCATACACCATCCATTACGCCGACTACAGCGCTGGCGGCCCCACCGGTGACCGCAAGACCCTGGAGGTGGATCTGATCATTGGAGCCGACGGCGCCAATTCCCGGGTGGCCAAGGCCATGGACGCCGGCGATTACAACGTGGCGATCGCCTTTCAGGAGCGGATCAAGCTTCCTGCCGAGGAGATGACCTACTACGAGGATCTGGCGGAGATGTACGTCGGAACCGACGTCTCCCCCGACTTCTACGCCTGGGTGTTCCCCAAATACGACCACGTGGCCGTGGGAACCGGCACGATGCAGCAGAACCAGAGCCTGATCAAGGGTCTTCAGAAGGGAATCCGCGAGCGTGCCACCAAGCGCCTGTTCAAGGGCGAAGTGATCAAGGTGGAAGCGCATCCCATCCCGGAACATCCCCGACCCCGTCGTGTGGTGGGGCGCATGGCCCTCGTCGGTGACGCTGCCGGCTATGTCACCAAAAGCTCCGGTGAAGGGATCTATTTCGCAGCCAAGAGTGGCCGGATGTGCGCCGAAGCGATCGTGGAGATCTCCAAAAACGGCAGCGTCATCCCCACCGAGAAACAGATCAAATCCAGCTATCTCAAGCGCTGGGATCGCAAGTACGGCGCGACTTACGCCGTGCTCGACATTCTTCAGCGCATCTTCTACAGAAACGACGCCGCGCGAGAAGCCTTCGTCGAGATGTGCGACGACAAGGACGTTCAGAAGCTCACCTTCGACAGCTACCTCTACAAGCGGGTGGTGATGATGAACCCCTGGCAGCAGATCAAGCTGACGCTGCGCACTCTGGGCAGCCTGATCAGAGGAGAGGCCCTGGCTCCCTCGAGCTACAACCCCGTGCCCTCGGCGGTTGGACGTTCCGATGGAGATTTCCTTGCTGAGGAAGCTGCTCAGGCGGTGAAGGCTCAGGCCAAGGAGAACGAGATGGAAAACGAGAAGGAGAAAGCCGGGATCAGCTGACCCCGGCTGCAGGGGCCTGACTCAATCCCGCTGTTCGATCGCCTTGTCGACGCCTTCCTTGATGCGTTCGATCCCCTGCTGCAGGTTCTTGCCTGGAGCGGTTTCTTTCTTGGTGGTCGACCAGACGTTGATGGCATAGACGACGGCACCTGCCACGATCAGGGCCGCAAGAACAAGGCCGATGCCGTTGCCTCCCTGTTTGACCACGACTGGCTGTTGCTGATTGCTCGACTCGTCAGCCATGAATGTGATGGTTGATGCCATCTCTCGATAGCCGGTTCATCGCCGGTTGCCAACAAAGGAAACGGCGGCCCAGGGGAACAGTCGCGACTCAGGACTGAATCAACTCGAATCGCGCCAGCACTGAGGCCTGGTTGCGCAACACGCCCAGAAGGTTGAGACGGTTCCTGCGCAGGTCTTCATCCTCAGCCATCACCATCACGCTGTTCTCTCCGTCGAAGAAGGCTTCCAGGACCGGCGTGGCCTTCACAAGACCGTCTGAAAGAGCCTGGTAGCGCCGTTCCGCGGCGAGAGGTTCCAGCTGCTTCAACACATCGAACATGCCCTGTTCGCTGACGGATTCGAAACGATCCGGATCCACCACACCTGGCAGGGCCAGGGTGTCCTCGGGGAGGTTCCCCTTCTCCGCCAGGCGAGCGGCGCGCTGGACAACGGCCTGAACGGCCGCCAGTCCGCCTTGCTGACGCAGCGCACGCAGCAGCTGAATTCTTTCCTGCACATCCATCGGGTCGCCGAGGAGACGAGCGTCCGTGACCCCTTCCCCGGCCACCGCCTGAACCAGATCCGGTTCATAGCCGTCCTCTTCAAGCTGCGAGACGATGCGTTGCCTGAGCAGTTGCAGAAGATCCGCCAGCAGCGGGCCCGGTTCGATGGCGAAATGCGGGAACAGCTTCACCCAGTCCGCGACGGCAGCCTTCAGGAAGGTCGGCAGATCGAGGCGCCAGCCTCTGTCCCAGAGGATCAGAAGAATTCCATTGCCGGCTCGTCGCAACGCGTAGGGATCGGAGGAGCCGCTTGGACGCTCTCCCTTGGCGAAGATGCTCAGCAGCAATTCAAGCCGTTCCGCCAATGCCACGACGGCTCCGGCATCGCTGCCGGGCAGGGCATCGCCGGCTCCCCGCGGCAGGTAATGCTCCACCACCGCAAGAGCCACCTCCCTCGGTTCCCCCTCCTCGAGCAGATATTTGCCGCCCATGAGCCCCTGAAGCTCCGGGAACTCCCCCACCATCTGACTGACGAGATCGTGCTTGCAGAGGTGGGCGGCGCGACTCGCATGACCTGCGATCTCCTTCGGTAACACAAGAGCCTCCAGGAGACGTTCCGCCAGACGTTCGATCCGTTCGCAGCGTTGGCGGAGACTCCCGAGCCCCTCGGCGAACGTGACTCGGTGGAGTGACTCCCGACGATTGACGCTGGAGTCGCGGCGGTCGACGGCCAGAAAGAACTCCGCATCCGCGAGACGGGCCCCGAGCACACGTTCATTGCCTCGGACGATCTGTTCCGAGGCCTGAGCGCGACCGTTGCTGACCAGCAGAAACTCTGGACGCAACACCGACTTCGCCTGCAGCCGCAGCGGATCACTCTCGACATCCGGGACATCCAGGGGGATGTAGCGCTGATGAGCCTGCATCACGGTGCTGATCACCTCCGGAGGGAGATCCAGAAAGCGGTCAGCGATCGATCCCCGCAGCACGCGCGGATCCTCCACCAGATCGACAAGCTCCTCGAAAAGAGCTGCAGGGCAGTTCGGAACCCCTCCAACCGCCTCAGCTTCGCTGTCGATGGCGGATTGGATCAGCTCGGCCCGCGCTTCGCGATCCACCAGCACACCCAGAGCCGCAAGGATGTCCGCATAGCTCTCGGCATCGGAGATCTCCACCGGGGCATCGCCATGCAGCCGGTGACCACGACTGAAACGATCGCTGCACACCCGGGGATCGGCACCCTCCAGCTCCACGGGGATCAGATCCGCTCCCAGAAGAGCCACGAGCCAGCGGATCGGGCGACTGAAGCGCTGGTTACCGGTCCCCCAGCGCATGAATCGCCTCCCCTGCAGGGAATCGATCCAGGCAGGAATCAGGCTTTGGAGAAGATCGCAACTGCTCTGACCGGGCGTTCGCACCGTGGCGAAGACGCAGGGGCCTTTCGGGGTCTCCCGCACCTCGAGTTCGCTCGGTTCAACGCCGCAGCGACGGGCGAATCCAATCGCCGCCGCACCGGGCTTTCCCTCCACGAAGGCCTGGGCCACGGGGGGACCTTTGCGATCTTCTGTCAGATCGTCCTGACGAACTTGCAGATCGGCCACTCGGACAGCCAGACGCCGTGGCGTGCCACTGACGCTGATGCCCTGATGGCTGAGGCGGCACTCACCCAGATCTCTGGTGACGCGCTGCACAAGCTGCTGCAGGGCCAGCCGGGCGAAATCAGCGGGCAGCTCCTCGGTGCCGATCTCGAGAAGAAACGTAGATGTCACGCCACTGACTTAACCGGAGGTGACTGTATTGGAAGCCGTTTCGCTACCTTCAAACAATCGAGATCCGATGCAAGTGAGCGACGGGCCAGCGGCGGTGAAGCAATCAGTGGAGAGCGCCCTCCCGAAGGCGGAGCAGAGGAAGCTGGACAGTGAGCACCTGCGACAGCCCCTGCTGGACGAGTTGGCTAACGACAGCCATCACTTCAGTGAGGACGCTCTTCAGATTCTCAAATTTCACGGCAGCTATCAGCAGGACGATCGCGACAAGCGGGAAAAGGGAAAGGACAAGAGCTGGCAGATGATGCTGCGCCTGCGCAGCCCGGGAGGACGGATCCCGGCCCAGCTGTTCCTCGCGCTCGACGACCTCGCCGATCGCCTCGGGGATGGAACACTGCGGGCCACCACCCGCCAGGCCTTTCAGATGCACGGCATCCCGAAGGCCGACCTCAAGGAGGTGATCGGGACGATCGTGACCAATCTGGGATCAACCCTGGCGGCCTGCGGGGACATCAACCGCAACGTGATGGCTCCACCGGCTCCCTTTGAGAAAGGGGGGTATCCGGTCGCCCGCCGACTGGCGGATGAGATTGCCGATCTGCTGAGTCCTGAGGCCGCCGAAGGGTCCTACCTCGATCTCTGGGTCGATGGGGATCTGAGCTACCGCTTCAAACCATCGCGCGAGGTCCGCAAGGCGCGCGAGCGTCAGCTCGAAGGTGGTGTCTTTTCCGGCAGCAAGGACGAACCGCTGTACGGAGACACCTATCTGCCCCGCAAGTTCAAAGTTGCCGTCACGGTTCCGGGGGATAACTCCGTTGACCTGCTGACTCAGGACATCGGACTGGTGGCATTCACCGGCGCCGATGGTGCCTTGCGCGGCTGCAATGTCTACGTCGGCGGAGGCATGGGTCGGACCCACAACAAGGAGGAGACCTTCGCGCGGATTGCCGATCCTCTCGGCTACGTCGATGCCAGGCATGTCTTCGACCTGCTGCAGGCGATCGTCGCGTTGCAGCGCGATCATGGCGATCGGCGTGTGCGCCGCCATGCCCGGATGAAGTATCTGATCGAGGACCGTGGCATCGGCTGGTTCCGCACGGAGCTCAAACAGAACTACTTCGATGGGGAGTTGAAGGGGCTGCGCAACGAGCCGAAGGCGAAACTGCAGGACTATCTGGGCTGGCACCGCCAGCGCGCCGGTCTCTGGTTCGTCGGCCTGCCCCTGCTCTGCGGACGCTTGAAGGGGGAGATGAAGTCGGGCCTGCGCCGTCTGGTGGAGACCTACCAGCTGGAGATCCGACTCACCGCCAACCAGGATCTGCTGCTCTGCAACATCGGCACAACCCAGCGTGCCGCCATTCGGGAGGATCTTGCGGCACTCGGTTTCGCTGTGCCTGAGGAACCGGCCCCCCTGGCACGTCATGCCATCGCCTGTCCCGCGCTGCCGACCTGCGGACTGGCGATCACTGAATCAGAGCGCATCCTCCCCGAAGTTCTGGATCGACTGGATGCGCAGCTCCGCAGGCTCGGGATTGAAAAATCCCTGCTCGTGCGCATGACCGGCTGCCCCAACGGTTGCGCTCGCCCTTACATGGCGGAACTCGGGCTGGTGGGCAGCGGTGTGAATCAGTATCAGCTCTGGCTTGGTGGAACTCCGAATCTGCAGCGCCTTGCCCAGCCCTTTCTTCAGCGCATGCCCCTGCAGGAGCTGGAGACGACGATCGAACCCCTTCTGAAGAGCTGGAAGGAGGCAGGCGGACGGCGCAGCTTCGGCGACCACATCCAACGGCTGGGGGATCAGACCGTCGCCGAACTGCTCGGAACCAGCGCTCCGGCATAGATCGCCTGCGGCGCGCCGCAGCGCCACGCCCACAGCTGATCACCGTGGCTGAAATGCCACCACTCGTTGGGGTGCTGTTCAAATCCAGCTGCAGCCATCACCTCCTTCAGCAGGTCTCGCCGTCGCTGCCAGACGCCAGCCTGCGACTGCGGCTGTGAACGAGCCGCCGCGCTGTAGTGATCCGGCTCGGAGACCGCACCGATGGCGTCGATCGCCCCGCCCATGTCGAGCACCGAACCCGACTCGGCGAGGGTCAGATCCACGGCCGCGCCTGTGCTGTGAGGGGGAGGCGTGGCGGGATCGTCACTCGGAGGAGCCCAGAAACGCCCAACCTCGGCTGTCACTCTCCTGAGTGCATCCCGCTGGCCCGCATCGGAGGGATCAACGCCCTGCCTCTGGCATTCCTCAGCGATGGCGTGATCCACCATGAAGGCCTGCACGGCCACCGGGCGCCAGGCATCGAAGATGGCCAGCTGCAGCGTGGGGTCCCGCAGCTGCAACTGGCCCTGGGCCTCAAGCAACCGTGCCACGACCCCTGACCTGAGCCGGAACGGATCCGCACCGCGGCCATAGGGAGCCCCGATCGCCTGATAGGGATGGGGGGTCAGCCGCAGAAGGGATGGCGGCAGCGGTTCAAGGGGCTCGTGGCACTCCACGATCGGACGATCACTCCAGGGCCTCACCTGCTCAGGTGCGAAAACGAAATCCTTCCACAGCCCGTGGCGATGGTCAGTTCAGCGGGTTTCCGCCGCTGAGGCGTCTCTGCTGGTCGTGCAACAGCTCACGAAGCCTGGGGTGATCCTCCAGGTGAGGATCCGCGGCCAGCACTCCCTCAGCGAAGCTGCGGGCATCGTCGAGAACGGCACCATCGTCGGCGAGGCTGGCGAGGGCGAGATCCGGAAGGCCGGACTGACGCGTACCGAGCACCTGTCCTGGCCCCCGCAAGCGCAGATCCATCTCGGCGATCTCGAATCCATCGCTGGAGCGCACCAGCACATCGAGGCGCTGCCGGGCCAGCGCATTGGAGCTGCCGTTGATCAGCACACAGTGAGACGCAGCGGCCCCCCGGCCCACGCGGCCACGCAGCTGATGCAGCTGCGCCAGCCCGAAGCGCTCTGCGTGTTCGATCACCATCACCGACGCCTCCGGGACATCGACGCCCACCTCCACCACGGTGGTGGACACCAGAATCTGGCTTCGCCCACCTGCAAAATCCGCCAACACCGACTGCTTCTCAGGGCTGCTGAGACGACCATGCAGCAGACCCACGGTCAGATCAGGAAACACCTCGGATGCCAGTTCCGCATGCACATCCACCGCGGAACGCAGGGCGAGCTTCTCCGACTCCTCCACCAGGGGAAGCACCACATAAGCCCGCTGACCGCGTTCCACCTCCGAGCGGATCAGCTCATGCGCTTTCTCCCGCTGGGAGCTGTTCAGCAGCGTGGTGCGGATCGGCGTGCGGCCGGGCGGAAGCTCGTCGATCTGACTGACGTCCAGATCACCGTGCAGTGACAGGGCAAGGGTGCGCGGGATCGGTGTCGCCGTCATCGTGAGCAGATGGGGCTGCAGACCCTTGCTGAGTAGGCGATCGCGCTGATGCACACCGAAGCGGTGCTGCTCATCCACCACCACAAGACCGAGGCGGGAGAACACCACCGGATCCTCCAGCAACGCATGGGTGCCCACAAGCAGCTTGAGAGAGCCATTGGCGAGGTCATCGAGCAGTTGCCGCCGCCGTGGTCGCGGCGTGGATCCGGTGAGCAGCTCGACCGTGACGTGCAGCGGTGGCATCCAGCGACAGAGGTTGCGGTAGTGCTGTTCCGCCAGCACCTCGGTGGGGGCCATCAGGGCACCCTGCCAGCCGGCATCGATGGTGCTGAGCAAGGCGGCGATGGCCACCACGGTCTTGCCGGAACCCACGTCCCCCTGCACGAGGCGGGCCATCGGCTCGGACCGCTGCAGGTCCGCCTCGATCTCGGCGAAGACACGTTGCTGAGCCCGAGTGAAGTCGAACGGGAGCAGCTCCTGGAAACGCTGCAGCAGCCCTCCTTCGGCAACGCGTGTCAGCAGTTCGGGAGCCGGCCTGGAACGGAGCTCACTGCGGCGTTGCAGCAGTCCGAGCTGAAGCAGCAGAAATTCATCGAACACAAGGCGACGACGGGCCTGATCCAGCTCCTCACGGCAACGGGGCGCATGGATGCAGCGCAGCGCCTCAGCGATGCTCAGCAACCCGCAGCTCTCACGTTCCCCACTGCCGAGCGGCTCGCTCCACAGGCGAGCCGAGGGCAGAGCCTGTTCGATGAGAGCGCGGAAACGATCCGAGGCCACCCCCTCGGTCAGGGGATAGACGGGCAACAGCCTGCCGATGGTCTGGGATCGCACCGTGGAATCGGCACCATCGAGCACCTCGATCAACGGATCATGCACCGTGATCCCGTACCCCCCCTCCTTGACCAGCCCGCTGACGGCAACCCTGGACCCGACGGGATAAAGCCGCTGCTGAGCTTTCAGCGCAGCCGGAGAACTGAACCGTTTGCCTGCGAGGAACCGGGTGATGCGCAGGCGACCGGTGGGATCCTGAAGCTGAAGTTCCAGGATCGCGAGATTGGGATTCCGAGGGCTGACGAAACCGTTGCAACGACGGACGGTCGCCACGATCGTGGCCGTCTCACCGGTCACCAGAGCCTCGATGCGGCGCATCGCTGAGTAGTCGACGTGGTCCCGCGGGTAATGGCGCAACAGGTCGCGCACCAGAAGCAGTCCGAGGGAGGCAAGACGGGCCGCCAGCTTCGGTCCCACTCCCCGCAGCGCGGAGAGCGGACTGTCGAGCGGCAGCGGTCCGGAGCGATCTCCAGCAGCGGAGCTGGCCGAGGCGGTCTCCAGTCGCAGACGTGGTGGAGCCATCGGTGCCGACGGTTCGACGCGATGACGCAGCTCATGCAGCCACTGACGGGTGTCCGTCACCAGACGGCGGCGGGCGGCGTCCGTCATCCCCGGATAACGGCCGTATCCCTCTGCAAGGCCACGGACGCGGTCCCCGGCACCACGGGGAAGGGGAACGGCCGGAAGCGTTTCCAGCTGCTCTGCAAGGAAGGCATGAAAGCGTTGCCGACGGCCTTCGAGATCGGAGAAGCCGCGGTCAGCCTCCAGTGCCAGGGCCTGCTGCAGAGGGGAGATCCAATCGAGGATCAGCCGGAGCTGACCGGCGGTCAGTCCCCGTTCTCCGGGGGCAGCTTCGGCTCGGATGGGCTCTGCCAATGGGAAAGGGCCTCACGATCCAGACAGCGGCGCTCCCAGTGGCGCTGCTGTCGCACCATTGTGTGCACCTCCTGCTGATGCTCGCGCAGACGACGGCGAACCCGTCGCAGGCGGTGACTGTCGAATTCCAGTTCGCTGGTTCGCAGAAGCAGGCACAGCACATCCATTCCCTGCTCCATCTCACCCACTGCGATCGGCAGGTGCAAGCGCAGCAGATTGGAAGCGGCCGGTTGCGTCTCCATCTGACCGCGCAGCACCGCCTCCAGCAAGGTCACGGGCAGCAGAGTGCTGGCCAGGCCGCTGCGCAACAACTGCACGTTCACGGCATGGGAGAGGTTGCGAAGACGACGGTCCATCGCCTGATCGAATCCCTCCATCCAGAGGCCAAGAGCATCCGGCTGGGAGGGCAACAGGCCAGAGTCCCTGTCCTCCCGTGGATGCACTGGATACGTGCTGACCGTGGGATCCGGGGATGGATGATCCAATGCCTCACCAGCCAGCTGGAACAGCGAGCGGAGCACATCGAGATCCGCGGGATCCGCGCCGGAGTCAGCGTCCGCGGTCTCCGATCTCTCTTGCTCCTGCGGACCGGTGATCGGCCGGAACGGCTGATCGCTGTCGAGGGGAGACGCCAGGCTGAGCTCGATGGAGCCGGAGGCCTCCTGTCGCGGCGCCGTGTCCGCCGCTTCCTCACCGGCTTCGCTCTGCTTCGCCAGTTGTTCGAGCATGCCCCGGCTGGCACGGGCCTGCCGGCGTCGGTTCTCCTGACGCATCTGGTCAACCAGAAGCCTCAGCTGCTCGACGGTGAGCAGCACGGAACATCGCTGCACCAGGCTGTCGACAGCTGCATGAAATCCCTGCCGTGCCGTCTCACTGAGTTCGCGGAAACGCAGTGGATCAACGTCACTGATCAGCCTGTACAGCGCCTGACGGGTCGCTGACAGCAGTTCATCCCGAAGGATCTGGAGATAGAGCGCCTGATCCCTGTAGACGGAGACCGATCGCTGCCGGCACACCCTGCGCAGGCGCGCCAGCTGCTCGGATGGATCGTGGCAGGGCGGATGGTCCCTTCCAGGCACCGGGGTCAGCCGGCCTTCATGGAAGCCACTTCCGCGGCGAAGTCGCTTTCCTCCACCTCGATTCCTTCCCCGAGGGTGTATCGGGTGAATCGCCGGACCTTCACGTTCTCGCCGATCTTGCCGGCGGTCTGCTTGACCAGTTCGGCAACGGTGATCGCACTGTCCTTGATGAACGGCTGCTCCAGAAGCGCCAGTTCCTTCAGGCGCTTGCCGATGCGGCCTTCGACGATCTTCTCCTTCATCTTGTCGGGCTTGCCTTCGAGATCATCACGGCCCATTTCGATGGCTTTCTCCCGCTCGCGGATCTCACCGGGGATGTCATCGGTGGACACGTATTCCACGTTCGGGCAGGCCGCCACCTGCATGGCCACATCACGGACCAGCTCCTGAAAGATCTCACCTCTGGCGACGAAATCGGTCTCGCAGTTCACTTCGAGAAGCACCCCGACGCGGGCGCCAGTGTGGATGTAACTGCCGACGGATCCCTCGGCAGCCGTGCGGCCCGACTTCTTCTCGGCGCTGGCGATGCCCTTCTGACGCAGCCACTCCACGGCCTTGGCGGCATCACCGTCGGTGGCTTTGAGAGCCTTCTTGCAGTCCATCATTCCCGCGCCGGTCTTGTCGCGCAGGTCTTTGACAAGCTTGGCGGATACGTCAGCCATCAGAACTCGAAGAGATGAGGGGGAATGAAATACCGCCGCCCCAGGGTGATGGAGCGGCGGCGCGAACTTAGCGCTTCAGCGGGACTCAGGCCTCGCCGTCGTCACCACCGCGCTGATCGTTGTTGCCGTGGCGTCCTTCGTTGATGGCATCCGCCAGGCGCCCCAGCACAAGCTGCACCGAGCGCACGGCGTCGTCGTTGCAGGGAATCGGGACCTCGCAGAGATCCGGGTCGCAGTTCGTGTCGAGCATCGACACGAGCGGAATGTCGAGCTTGCGGGCTTCGAGCACAGCGTTCGATTCGCGGCGCTGATCCACGAGAACCACCACGTCCGGAAGACGCCGCATGCTCTTGAGACCACCCAGGTACTTCTGCAGACGTTCCAGTTCACGGCGAAGCACGGCGCCCTCCTTTTTGGGGCGCATCGCGATGGCACCGCTGGACTCCATCCGCTCGAGATCCTTGAGGCGATCGATGCGCGCCTTCATGGTCGTCCAGTTGGTGAGCATGCCGCCAAGCCAGCGCTGGTTCACAAAGGCGGCACCGCAACGGGCAGCCTCCTGGGCCACCACTTCGGAGGCCTGCTTCTTGGTGCCCACGAACAGGAACCGCTTGCCGCTGCGGGCGGCAGAGCGGGTCCATTTGTACGCGTTGTTCATGCAGACCGCGGTCTGCACGAGATCGATGATGTGGACTCCGTTGCGCGCGCAGTAGATGTAGCGCGACATCTTGGGATTCCAGCGGCGGGTCTGGTGCCCGAAGTGGGCACCCGCCTCCATCATCTCGGCGAGGGTTACAACAGCCATGGTTTGAGGGTTTCGGGTTCGCCTCCACCTGCTAGGGACGGATCACGGCACTGCCTGAGGGCATTCTCCGCGATCGCATTCACCCGAAACGAGCAGGTGTGCGGTTTGAAAGGACATTCCGACGTTATCAAAGCAAGGGGCAGGGAACGCCGGCAGCACTGGCTTCCCGGAACAGAGCCCGCACGCCGATGCGGTTCAGGGGAAGCCGCAGCAACTCCATGGCCGTTCCCGCATGGCCCCGACGGATGAGCCAGCGCAGCAGGGGTCGCAGGCTGTGCTCATTCAGCAGACCTCCGAGCGTCAGAAGCTCCCAGAGAACTCGGTGCAGCCAGGTGAACTGGATGATGAAGCGCACACGCCGGGTCGGGTGCTTCCGATAGAAGACCAGACCCATGCGGGCCCGTTCCCCTTCCACCTCAATCAGGCGGGGGATCTGATCCAGGCTCAGGGCTGGGTGCCAGTGGTACCCCACAGCCTCCGGGCACTGGATCATTTGAACCCCCATGCGTCGGAGTCTTTCCCCGAGTTCGAGATCCTCCCAGCCGTAGAGACGGAATCCTGTGTCGAACAGACCGGAGTCCTCCAGCACATCGCGATCGATCGCCACATTCCCGGTAGCGAAATACGCCCAGGACAGATCACGCAGCTTGTGCCGTTCCGAGGTTGGGTTGTCGAAGTCGGCCGTGTTGACAACGGCTCCGTAGGTGAAGGCCAGCCTGTCCCCGTGGGTCTGCCAGTGCTGGCTGAGCGCCCGTGCATGGCTGGCAAGAAACGTGTCAGTCACCACAAGATCGCTGTCAATGAAAACGATCACGTCTCCATCGGCCTGCTGCACGCCGCGGTTGCGGCCCGCAGCAGGGCCGCCATGTTCCTGTTCAATCAAGCGGACGTGGGGGAAGCGGGCCGCGTGCTCGCGCAGCCAGTCGGGCGTTCCATCGGTGGATCCATCGTCCACCACCACCACCTCATAACGATCAAGTGCTCCACCGAGCTGCTGCTGCTCGAGAGCGAGCAGGCACTTCTCCAGGATCGGCTTCCGGTTGTAGGTCGGGATGACGACGCTGGCGAACATCGCGGAACCCTCGTGGCAGAGATCAGCAAGCCTAGAGACCAAAAAAAGGGGCCTTCAGGCCCCTTTGCGATGGAATGACTTGGCGGATCAGTCCGCCGCTCCGCCGTTGTTTGCGGTTCCGGTCACACCGTTGCCGGCTCCCTCACCGCGGCCGTCGTTGCGGAGCTTGCGCTTCTTGAACTTGCGCGCGTAGGCGCGATTGCGCTCCTGCTTCTCCTTCTTCAAGTTCCTGCGCTTGGCCATGGAATGTTGTCTGCGTGACACAGACCATCACCTTACTGAACGGGCGGCAGCAGGCAGCCATCTTCCATTCTCAGCAGCCGATCGGCCACGTCGAGAATCCTGGGGTCGTGCGTGACCATCAGCACGGCGCAGGACTGTTCGAGCGCAAGGGTGCGCAGCAGCTCAACGACACCGCGGCCCGTGGCGCTGTCCAGGGCTGCGGTGGGTTCATCCGCCAGCAGCAGACGTGGATGGGCAGCCAGAGCCCTGGCGATGGCGACCCGTTGCTTCTGCCCTCCGGACAGGTCGTGGGGCATCTGGGCCATCTGGTCCTCGAGGCCGACAGCCCTCAGCCAGCGGCGGGCTTCATCCCGGCGGGCCCTGTAACCAAGACCCGGAAGAAGATCCGACCCCATCTGAACGTTCTGCTCAGCGGTGAGGCAACGGAGCAGGTTGTGCCCCTGAAAGATCATGCCGATCCTGCGTCTGACCTGCTGACGTCGACGACGGCCGGCTCCATCCAGACGTTCACCGAGAACCGTCACATCCCCTGACTGCACCGAACGCAGGGCTCCGATCAGGGTGAGCAGCGTCGTCTTGCCGCAGCCCGATGGTCCGGTCAGCAGCACAACCTCCCCCGGATCGATCCGCAGGCTGATGTTCTGCAGCACCTGACGGCGCATGGCACCGCGGCCGTAGGCGTGACTCAGACCGCTCAGTTCAACGGCGGCCATCAGAAGATCTCCGCAGGATCGGCATCCACAAGCCTGCGCATCGCCAGGAGGGAGGACGCCACACACATCACCAGGATCATCACCAGAACCGTCAGAGCTCTCGTGGCGTTCATGCCCACCGGCAACCGGGTGGCATCCCTGACGAACCAGTACAGACCCTGACCGGCGAGATAGGCCGGCACATAGCCCATCACCGCGAGGTAGACCCCCTCCCGCAGCACCACCCCAAGCAGATGGCTCAGCCGATAGCCCATCGCCATCAGCGTGGCGTACTCGGGCAGGTGGTCGCTCACATCCGTGTAGAGGACCTGATAAACGATGACGCAACCGACCACGAAGCCCATGGCGGCACCGAGCGTGAAGATGAATCCGATCGAGGTGCTGCTGCGCCAGTAGTTCTGCTCGAAATCGATGAACCCCTGCTTGCTGAGGACGATCACGTCATCAGGCAGCCGTTGCTTCAATCGAGCCAGCACCCGATCAGGATCACTGCCTGCTCGAAGACGGATCAGACCGACCTCGATCGCCCCGGGCGGTTTCTGAGGCAGCAGATCGAGAAAAGTCTCGGTACTGGTCAGCAGGTTGCCATCGGCACCGAAACTGGTGCCGAGGCTTACAAGACCGGCAACACGGACGCGATTGCCCGCAATCTCGGTCTCGACGGTGCGCCCCTCGCGATGCCATTGCGCGATCGGACCGAACTCAGGGCGGGACAGCTGATCGAACAGGATGCGCCCTTTCTGCTTGAGAACCCCCGTCTTCTGCGCCAGACCGGGATCCATGAAGAAGGGATCATCGGGATTGAACCCCAGAGCCAGAATCGCCCGGTTGCGACGGGTCTCCGGGTTGCGCCAGAGCATCAATCCCCAGTGGACCGGCGTGACACCTTCGACCTCCGGATCAGCCAGGGTCTGCACCAGACGGCGACGCGGAAACCCCGCCATGCGCACCGAACTGGCGGATCGGGGACTGATCAGCACCAGATCGGCATCGAACAGCCGGTGCACCGTGACGCTGGCGTCGAACAGCCCGTCGCGAAAGCCGAGCTGCATGAACATCAGAATGCCGGCGAAGCTGATGCCGGCGAGGGCAACGAGCAGCCGGATCGGCTGGCGCGTCAGCAGCAGCCACGACAAAGGAATGCGACGGCCCTGCCAGGGCCTCTTCACGACGTCACTCCGAAACGGGCGATCACCTTCAGTCCGGACAACCGGCTGACCCTGGCTGCGTCCTGCGGGTCAAGCGCCACGTTCACCTCGACCACACGGGCATCCGCGTCACCGGTGGGATCGGTCGACAGCACCTGACGCTGCTGAACCTGAGGTGTGATGGACGCCACGCGACCCTGCAACTCACCCTTGAACCCGCCGTTCTCGCTGGTGAGCGTCACAGGTTGGCCGATGGTGATTCTTGAGATGTCGGATTCGTACACCTCGATCCGTGCCTGCATGCGCTGGCTGGCACCGACCTCCATCACCCCTTCCGATCCCGGACGCTCGCCGACCTGGGCGTGCACCCTGAGCACAAGGCCATCGATCGGAGACCTGAGTTCACTGTTCAGCAGATCAACCTGGAGAACCCCGCGCTCGGCCCTGGCCTGAAGCAGCTGTCCCTCGAGACGCCCCAGCTCGGCCTGCTTCGTTTCAAGCAGCACCAGCGAAGCAGCCCCTCCACGGGCCGCTCTGGAGTAGCGCTCGACCTCGATGCGCTGGAATCCGATCTCGCTCTCCAGGCTCTTCATCAGAGCCGCATTGGACGCCAGGCGCGCCTGAACCTTGTATCGGCTGTCGAATCGCGCCAGGGGCTGGCCCTCCCGGACCGTCTCACCCTCCGCCACCAAAAGCTCCGCCATCCGCGCACTGCCGGCCAGCCCTGATGAGGGAGCCGCCAGTCGCCGAACCTCACCGGAGGGTTCCAGCTGCCCGAGCGCCGCCACCGCTTCGGGTGCCCGCGTCAGCGGGGCAGGATCTGCCACCTGCTGTGACGTTGACGGCAGGTTCTTGACGACGGCCCAGACGCCGGCGGCGAGCGCGAGAGTTCCGCCAGTCAGCAGCCCCCAGCGGCGCAGCCGACTCATCTCAGAGGAGGCGGATCGTCGAACAGGAGCTGCTCGATGTAGCGATCCGCCCAGGTCGGGTCGAAGGCCTTCTCCAGCACCCGGCGGGTCTTGTCGTTGCGCTTCTGCTGGAGGCAATAGTTCAGCTGACCCTCATGTCTGCGGATCGTAGAAGTCGCTTCAGGGGAATCGAGTGAGGCACCGGCCACCGCCTCCCGCATCACGGCCAGGTAATCCATCACCAGCTGACGGAACAGCTCTTCCTCGTCGGCACCGTCCGGACGGATGAAACGCACGAAGCTGGAGAAGATCGTCCCCCAGCCAGGCAGTTGGCGAACCTGCCGGAATCCCGGCACAGGCACGGTCTGCAGAGCCGACACCACAGGCGCAGGAAGGTTCTCCCCTGCCGGGGAGAGATCAACGATGGCCGCCGAGATGCCGGCCGGACCCGCCACGACATCCGCTCCGAAGATCGGCAGGTCAAAGCGGGGGTCCGGGAACCAGACGCAGTGCAGGATCTGCAGACCGTTGCCGAGGCGGGCGACCTCAAGGTGAAGCTTGCGCAGCCCACGGCACTGGTGAACCTCATTGGCGATGAACAGGCGTTCACCATCCAGCCGCCCCTGGACTTGCTCGAGATCGGCCGCCAGCGGCAGGAGCCGCAGCTCGGGCAGCTCACCCCGGGCACTGCGGATTCCCTCCGACAACGCCTTCACCAGGGGGTGCAGTCCCTCACAGGAGTCCGACACGGAGGACTGCATCAGGGGCAGCAGGCACAGAATGGAACTTTGCCACGTAGTTCTGAGCACTTCGCTGGTCGGACCTGACCTCACCCCTTGGACACTCCCCAACGGCGTCCGCTGCGTGACAGCGGCGATGCCGGAGGCTGCGCTGACATGCCTTGATCTCTGGTGTCGCGCTGGAAGCGCCAGCGAAGAGAGGGGAGAAGAGGGGATGGCGCACTTCCTTGAACACCTCGTGTTCAAAGGCAGCGATCAGTTGCCAGCAGGTGCCTTCGATCGCGAGATCGAAGCTCTCGGAGGCAGCTCCAATGCGGCCACCGGATTCGACGATGTGCATTTCCATGTGCTGATTCCCGCCGAGCAGACCACCCGTGCCCTGGATCTGCTGCTTGATCTGGTGCTGCATCCGGCGGTTTTGGAGCGCGATTTCAGCACCGAGCGGGAAGTCGTGCTTGAGGAGATCGCCCAGTGTGCCGATCAACCCGACGAACTGGTCCTGCAGGTGCTGCTGAGCCGAGGCTGTCCGGACCATGCCTACGGCCGGCCGATCCTCGGCGCACGTTCCAGCCTGATGGCCATGACACCGGACATGGTCCGTCGCTTTCATCAGCGACGGTACCGGGGCTCGAACTGCAGTCTCGCCATCGCCGGCGCTCCGGATGGATTCCTGGAAGCACACATCCGTTCCTCAGCGCTGATGGATCTGGAGCCGGCACCGCTCGATGCCATCCCGACGCCGGCTGCGGCCGTGCGCAGCGGCCGCCATGCGATCCGGGTCGATCGCCTCGAGTCCGCCCGGCTGTTGATGCTGTGGTCAACAGCGGAAGCAGCCGATCAGGAGATGGTGATGGGGGCGGATCTGGCCACCACGCTTCTTGCCGAGGGACGACGCAGTCGTCTGGTCGGGCGGTTGCGGGAGACACTGCGCATCGCGGAGACCGTGGACATGGATCTCACGGTGCTGGAGCAGGGGAGCCTGGTCACCCTCGAGATCTGCTGCAGAGAGGAGGATCTGGCGAGTGTGGAACGGGAGCTCGAGGCAGAACTGGCCAGGAGCCTCCATGAGCCACCAGCCGAGTGGGAGCTGAATCGAGCCCGACAGCTCGTTGGCAACGGACTGCGCTTCTCCCTTGAATCCACGGCGCAGGTGGCTGGCACAGCGGGGAGTCAACAGCTCTGGGAGCGTCAGCAGGACCTGTTGCAACCCCTGCAGGTTCTGAACGGCTGGAGTGCTGACCGCCTCCTGCAGGAGCTGATGCCGACGCTCAGCAGCGACAGAGCCTGCACCCTGATTGCCACCCCCGGAGCGGCAGCGTGATGGGACGGCCTGAACTGCTGCTCGAGCCACGCTCCACGCCTGGAGTGATGGCAGCCAAGCTGCTGCTGCCCAGGGGAAGCGCATGTGATCCCGCCGGACAGCGTGGCGCCCATCAGCTTCTGGCGGCCCTGCTCACCAGAGGATGCGGTCCGCACAACCACCAGCAACTGGCTGAACTGATCGAAGGCCGGGGAGCAGGACTACGCAGCGAGGCTCACGAGGATGGGCTGCTGATCAGCCTGCGCTGCGCCAGCGAGGATGCTCGGGAGCTGCTGCCCAGCCTGGCCTGGATGGTCACGGCCCCGCACCTGGAGCCTGATCAGCTGGAGCTGGAGCGGCAGCTGTCGGTTCAGGCCCTGGTGCGCCAGCGCGAGGACCCGGTGCAGATCGCCTTTGACGGCTGGCGAAACCTGACCTACGGAGAGGGCGGCTATGGCCACGATCCGCTGGGAATCGAAGCGGATCTGATCAGCCTCGAGCGATCCTCACTCGAACCCCTCGCCTCTGATCTGCAACGGCAACCGGCGGTTCTGGCGCTCTGTGGCCAGTGGCCTGATCAGTTGACCCAGCAGTTCGGAACGCTGCCCGGGTTCGCCTCCTGGCCGCCCGGGACTGCCGATGCCGGCCAGCTGCCGGACACCGGTGCGGAGCATTCGAACAACCGATTGCACGGGTCGGTGATGGCCACGGAACAGGTGGTCGTGATGCTGGGGCAGGCGACCATCCCGCACGGACACCCGGATGATCTCGCCCTGCGATTGCTGGCCTGTCATCTCGGGGCCGGAATGTCGGGCCTCCTGTTCCAGCGGCTGAGGGAGGAGAACGGTGTCGCCTATGAAACCGGCGTGCATCATCCGGTCCGCGCCGGCGCAGCTCCGTTTCTTCTGCATGCCTCGACCAGTGCCGATCGGGCTGATCTCACCCTGCGCCTGCTGATGCAGATCTGGTGGGAGCTCCGGGAGGGGCTCCTCGACCAGGCTGAGCTGGCCCTGGCCCGAGCCAAATTCATCGGCCAGATGGCCCATGCCGGCCAGACCTGTTCCCAACGGGCTGAGCGCAACGTGCAGCTGTGCGGCCTCGGTCTGCCGCAGGATTTTGATCAGCAGTGTCAGAGCAGTCTGGAATCGCTGGATGCAGAGGCACTCCGGCAGGTGGCGGATCGCTGGTTGCACAGACCAAGCCTGAGTCTCTGCGGACCCCGGCAGTCTCTGGAGACCCTCAGCCGGCTCTGGTGCAGTCAGTCGTCGCGGTCCTGAGCGACGGCCTCGAGACGATCCATGGGGATCAGAAACGTGCCGCGCCTGAAGCGCACAGCCAGGGTGTCAAGCGGGCGCAGGGCCACCACCTCACCGATTTCTCCGGCTTCGACCAGGTCCGGAGGTCGCAGCATGGGCATGGGATCCGCCGTCTTCAGGTACGGCATGGGTTCTTTCAGGCGCAGGCGGTCGCCGATCGACGCATCCATGGAGTCTGGGCAGGGCTTGCATTGTCAAGCAGGATGGGCCGAGTCGAAGCCAAGCCGTGCGGGCCCTGGCCACATGGAGCGGCGCCCTCGCCGGTCTGCTGCTGATCCTGATCGGCAGCCTGCTGCCGGCAGCCCTGTTGGTGCCGTTGCCGTTGTCAGTGGTGGAGCTGCCGGCGACCTGGCAGGTCCCGGCCCTGCTGCTCTGCGCACTGGTCTGTGGTCCCAGGGCAGGGGTGATCGCTGCCGTCGCTTATCTGAGCATCGGCCTCACTGATCTGCCCGTGTTCCAGAGCGGTGGCGGAATCACTTATGTGCTCGAGCCCGGGTTCGGCTATCTGGCCGGATTCATTCCGGCCGCCTGGCTCACGGGACGGCTGTCCCAGCAGAACGAGATGGGGGATCTGACAGCGCAGACCGGCTCCGCCATCGCGGGGCTGATGGTTCTGCAGCTCTGCGGACTTCTGAACCTTGGCCTTGGTGCTCTGTTGAGCCGCTGGAGCGTCTCCCTGCCCCAGCTGATCGTTCAGTACTCGCTGGGTCCCCTGCCGGCGCAGCTCCTGCTGTGCTGCGGAGTGGGCCTGATCGCCGTCGTGCTGCGCCGTCTGCTGATGGTGCCGGGATGAACCATCGCGTGCTGGGACGGAGTGGCGTGATTCTGATCGCCGTCGCCGTTGTGCTCTGTGATCAGCTGAGCAAGGCCTGGATCACAGCCCTGCTGAGCGATGGACGCTCGATCAAGGTTGTTCCCGGTCTGCTGGATCTGCGCCTGGTGCACAACACCGGAGCAGCGTTCAGCCTGCTGCGGGGAGCGACACCGCTGCTTGCACTGCTGAGTCTGGTGGTGGTCATCGCCGTTCTGGTTTGGCTCTGGCGACAGCAGAGGCTCCCGATCTGGCAGGGGCTGGCTGTCGGCTTCCTGCTGGGGGGCAGTCTCGGCAATGGACTGGACCGCTGGCGGCTCGGCTATGTGGTCGATTTTCTGGCCCTTGTTCCGATCGACTTCCCGATCTTCAATCCGGCTGATGTCGCCATCAATCTCGCCGTGATCTGCTTCGCTGTGGACCTCTGGTCGAACCGCAGCGGGATTCGCCGTGGCTGAACGCATTGCTGAATCCGGAGTGCCCAGCCTGGTTGTTCACCAGCTGGATCAGCCGGACCGAAGCATCCCCCTGCATGGAGACGGCTATCGACTCGGGCGGGAGGACAGTCTCGAGGTTCCGCTCAATCATCCGGCCATCAGCCGCTTGCATGCTCTGCTGCAACGTCGTGGACGGCACTGGCTGCTGATCGATCAGGACTCCACCAACGGGATCTGGTGGAAGGGCCGCCGTGTCAGAGAACTGGAACTGCGTGACGGTGACCGGATTGCCCTGGCACCCGCTTCCGAGGCGGGATCACCGACTCTTCGCTTCATCAACCCGCGTGAACACAACGGTCGGCGTCTTGCCTGGCTGACCGGGGCCCTGGTGGTGGCAGGACTCAGCACCACCGGCGCCTTGCTGCTTCTCGCCAATCTCAGTGTCCCGGTCCGCGGCCGGTTGGCCACGGTTCAGGGTCCGATCGCCATCTACGACCGGAACAACCAGCCGATCCGTTCTGCTGATTCCCAGCGCCACCGTGAACTCGGCAGCATCCAGGAATTTTCTCCATCCATCGTCGATGCTCTGCTGGCCAGCGAGGACAACCGCTTCTGGTGGCATCCCGGCATCGATGCCATCGGCACCCTGCGGGCACTGACGACCAATGTCGTTGGTGGCGAGGTGCTTGAAGGGGGCAGCAGTCTCACCCAGCAGCTGGCCCGCAGCCTGTATCCCGATCAGGTCGGGCAGGGCGACACGATCGAACGCAAATGGAGGGAGCTGCTGGTGGCTCTGCAGCTGGAGAGCCGCTTCAGCAAGGCAGAGCTGCTGCTGAGCTATCTGAACAGGGTGTATCTCGGTGTCGGCTTCGGATTCGAGGACGCCGCCCGGGCCTACTTCAACACCTCGGCCAGCAAGCTCAACCTGGAGCAGGCGGCCCTGCTGGTGGGCCTGCTGCCGTCTCCGAACGGACACGATCCCTGCCGTTACCCCCAGCGGGCACTGGAGGCCCGCAATCTGGTGCTCAACAAGATGGCCGATGAGGGGCGCTTGTCCCTGGAAGCCGCCCGCGAAGCCCGTCGTCGACCGATCCAGCTGTCGCCGAAGGCCTGCAGCCAGGTCAATGCCGGTACAGCACCCTTCTACAGCGACCAGGTGCGCCGAGATCTCACTGCCCTGGTGGGACCGGAGGTGGCAGCGGAAGGGAATTTTCTGATCGAGACCCATCTCGACCCTGTGCTCCAGTCCGTGGTGGTCCGACAGCTGCAGAATCTGCTCGAGAGCAGCGCCGGCCTCGGCGTCGGGCAGGGGGCAGCGGTGGTGCTTGACAGCCGCAACGGTGGTGTTCTCGCCATCGCCGGTGGCCGTGACTACCGATTCAGCCAGTTCAACCGGGCCACGATGGCGCTGAGGCAGCCCGGCAGCACCTTCAAGCTGATGACCTACCTCGCGGCGTTGGAGCGCGGCATCAGCCCGGGAACCAAGCTGAACTGCGAGGGGCTGGAGTGGGGAGGTCAGACCTTTGAGAGCACCTGCAAGGGGGAACTGACGCTGCTGAGCGCCTTTGCGTTCAGCAACAACACCGCAGCCCTGCGACTGTCCCGTCGGATCGGATTGGAGCAGGTCGTGCGTCAGGCCAGGGCTCTCGGGATCACCACACCGCTCGACCCCGTACCGGGTCTTGCCCTCGGTCAGAGCGAAGTCCGACTGATCGAACTCACCAGTGCCTATGCCGCGGTGGCCAACGACGGACTGTGGCATCCACCGACCACCATCCGCAGGCTTGTGGACGCGGAGACCTGCACAGCCGAGCAGGCCAGGTCCTGCCGCAGTCTCACAGCCACCGGCAGCGGAAGTCTCAACGCCGAGCGTCGGGCCGTCCGGCCCGAGACTGCCAAGCGGATGCAGACGCTGCTGCAGGCGGTGGTGCGCAACGGCACCGGTCGAGGGGCCTATCTCGGCGGCAAGGAGGGAGGCAAGACGGGCACCACGAACGACGGTCGTGATCTGCTGTTCATCGGCTACGAACCCTCGCGTCACTGGGTGCTCGGCATCTGGCTGGGCAACGACGACAACAGTCCGACCGCCAGCTCCAGCGCCCTTGCCGCGGTCCTCTGGGGCGACATCATCCGGGCAGCGGGTCGCGGCAGCGTCACGCAATGATTCCGCCGCGCAGCCGGTTGCTGATCGGCCTTGCTGCCGGGCTCCTGGCCCTTGTGGTGATCGGAGCCATCCTCCAGGCGGTCCGCAGCCTGCTCTGGGATCTCAGCTATCTGCTGCCGGGCTGGTTGCTCACTCCGGTGCTGTTGCTGGCCGTCGGCCTGATCCTCGCTCTCGGGATCCAGATCGGCTGGCCATGGTGGCAGAGCTGGCAGCGACGGAAGCAGCGGCCGGATCAGACCACGGAACCGCAGATTCAGGTTCCGAGCGATCGGCGCGAGGCCGCGACCCGAAGTCTGGACAGCATCGACCGCGTGCTGGAACAGCTTCAGGACGACATCACCCGCGAGGGACTGCGACGGGAGCGGCAGCGGGTCGCGGAGGATCTGACGCGCGGCGACCTCGTGGTGGCCGTGTTCGGCAGCGGCTCAAGCGGGAAGACCTCTCTGATCCGTGCACTGCTTCAGGAGATGGTGGGGGAGGTCGCCGCGGCGATGGGCTCCACCCAGCACAGCCGCACCTATCGCCTGAAACTGCGGGGCTTGCAGCGTGGCCTGCAGCTGGTGGACACCCCCGGCATCCTCGAGGCCGGGGACGCCGGGTATACCCGTGAGGAAACGGCACGGAGGGTGGCCGTGCGTTCCGATCTGCTCCTTGTGGTGGTGGATGGAGATCTGAGGGCCTCCGAGTTCGGCGTTCTGCAGTCGATCGCCGACCTTGGAAAGCGTCTGCTGCTGGTGCTGAACAAGCGTGATCTGCGAGGTGTTGAAGAGGAGCGACGGTTGCTGGAGGTGCTGCGTCACCGCTGCAGAGGGCTGGTGGAGGAGCTGGATGTGATCGCCTGCAGTGCCTCACCCCAGTCGATTCCCAGACCGGGGGGCCAGCCGCTGCAACCGGCACCGGATGTGGTGGAGCTGCTGCAGCGGCTCGCAGCCGTGCTCCACGCTGATGGCGAGGAACTGATCGCCGACAACATCCTTCTGCAGTGCCGCAGGCTGGATGAGCAGGGTCGGCAGCTGCTGAACCGCCAGCGACGACGGGAGGCTCAGCGCTGCGTGGACCGCTACAGCTGGATCAGTGGCGGGGTCGTGGCAGCCACGCCGCTGCCCGGCGTTGACCTGCTTGGAACGGCTGCCGTGAATGCCCAGATGGTGATGGAGATGGCCGGCGTCTATGGAGTCGAACTCTCCAGAGATCGGGCTCGTGAGCTGGCGCTGTCCGTGGGACGGACGCTGGCGACCCTGGGACTGGTCAAGGGAGCGATGAGCCTGATCGGAACCGCTCTCAGCCTCAGTCTGCCGACCCTGCTGGCCGGACGGGCGATCCAGGGCGTGGCTGCGGCCTGGCTGACCCGCATCGCCGGGTTCAGCTTCATCCGCTATTTCGAGCAGGACCAGGACTGGGGGGACGGAGGTGTTCAGGATGCCGTGCGGCAGGCCTTTGAACTGAACCGTCGCGATGCCTCTCTCAGGAGCTTTCTTGAGATGGCCGTGCGGCAGGTGGTGGAACCGTTGCAGCGCCGCCCAGATCGGAAGCTCCCACCCCGGCCAGAGCCTCGGGAGGAGGGGGGAGCATCGGACCGCGGGCGTCCAGGACCGTGATCATCCCGAGATAGAGAACGCCGATGGCGACGGAGATCGCACCGGTGATGATGGCGATCCAGCGGGAACGGCCTCGTTCCTCCTTCATCACAGACTGCGCAGTGGGGCGATTCTGAGGGATGACGCTCAGAGGAGCGAGTCGTTGATCAGCTCAGCCAGCCGGTCCAGGTGCTGGGGTCCGGTGTGGGGGTTGCCGAAGACGGCCTTCAGGCAATAGCGGTCGCCGTAGCGCGGTCTCGACAGCATGAACCCCTGACCCAGAAGCCATTGGCGGGTGGTCTGCGACCAGGAGTCGCAATGGTCCGCGTCAGCGGCGTGGGGATGCAGGGACAGCAGATGCAGTGAGCCGTCCAGCAGCGTCAACCGGTCCAAGTCCAACCGACGACGGACATGGTCCCGCCGCTCGAGGGCCGATCGCAACACCATCGCGATTCCCTGTTCACCGAGCTGTCTCAGTCCCAGCCAGAGCTTCAGCACTTCGGCAGGACGTGTGCCCTGCAATCCGAGCTCACCGCCATGGGGCTCACCGCTGGCGCCGTCCATGTACGGCAGGCCGGTGGAGAAACTCTGATGCAGATGACCGACGTCCCGGACCAGCAGAAGGGAGGACGCTTTGGCGATCCCCAGAAGCTTCTGCGGATTGAGCGTGATCGAATCCGCCTGCTCAAGCCCATGGAACAGGGGAGACCAGTCCTCCGAGAGAGCGAAGACGCCCCCGATCGCAGCATCCACGTGAAGCCAGGCCTCATAGCGACGGCAGACGGTGGCGATCTCAGCAAGAGGATCGATGGCACCGCGGATCGTCGTGCCCGCTGTCGCCACCACCGCAAGGCAGGGTCGACCACGGCGGTGAAGATCCTGCAGCGCCCGCTCGAGAGCGGTGGAGCAGAGGCGACCCTCGCTGTCCACGGGAAGCTGCTGCAGACCGTCTCCGGCCAGACCCATCACCCGTGTCGCCTTCTGAAGGGAAACATGGGCATCCCGACTGCAGAGGACGACGCCATCACCGGGGCCTTGCAGGCTACGGGCAGTCACCAGGGCCATCAGGTTGCTGAGTGTTCCACCTGTGGCCAGCACACCTCCGGCGTTCTCAGGCAGCCCGAGTCGCTGACAGAACCAGCGGCAGAGCTGGCGCTCCAGGCTGGACAGGCCTGGGGAGAGTTCCTCGGCCAGCAGGTTGTTGTTCAGGCCGGCACAGATCAGATCCGCTGCAATCGAGGCGGTGAGCGGAGGGGGATCAAGGTGGGCCAGCGCCCCGGGGTGGGACGGCTGATAGGCCCCGTCCATGACGATCTGCAGGTCGTTCAACAGCGCCGGTACGTCGCATCCCTGATCCCCAGGCACCAGCTCCGGCTCGGGACGGACCACAGGCAGCGGTGGGCGGTCCGCGGCCGTGCCGATCCACTCGCAGAGCAGGTCGCTCGCCTGATGAAGGAAATGGCGCAGGACAGGGTCCGGGCTGTCAGGGGAGGCGAAGGGTGGAAGCCAGGTCACGGGCTGACGCAGATCGGAGCTGGCGTGCACCGGCAACGGTGGAGCTTCGCTGATCCTCGCCTTTCGTGGGAACGTGCTCACAGATCGTTCGATGTGCGTTGATGCGGGAAGCCACCGTGCAGCGCTGGATGACAGTGCTGCTTCAGCGGGCGGAGAGGGTCGGTGAGGCCGGGGAAGTGCCGGTGGCAGCCGTGGTTCTGGATGCCGAAGGTCGCTGCATCGGCCATGGCAGCAACCGACGCGAGACGGGGAGGGATCCTCTTGGTCACGCCGAACTGGTTGCGCTCAGACAGGCCGCCTGGGTTCAGGGCGACTGGAGATTCAACGACTGCACCTTGATCGTCACGCTTGAACCGTGCCCGATGTGTGCCGGAGCCCTTGTGCAGGCGCGGATGGGCTGTGTGATCTATGGAACATCGGATCCCAAGCGAGGGGGCCTGGGGGGAAGCCTCGATCTGTCCACCCATGCAAGTGCGCACCATCACATGTCGGTGCAGGGAGGGGTTCTACGGATCGAAGCCCGAGATCAGCTGGAAGGCTGGTTCAGGCAGCGGCGGCGACGGTCCCCTTGAAGCTGGGGAGCTCGGTCTTGAACAGATCAAGCAGCCGGTCGACGTTCTCGGGGGTTGAGTTGTAGCCCATCAGACCGATGCGCCAGATCTTGCCGGCGAGGGAGCCGAGGCCACCACCCACCTCGATGCCATGGGTATTGAGCAGATGCTGGCTGAATGCCTTTCCATCAACCCCTTCAGGGATGCGAACGGTGGTGAGGGTGGGGAGCCGATGCTCCTCGGGAACGACCATTTCAAGACCGAGTGCCTCCAGGCCGCTCCAGAGCGCTTCCGCATTGCGACGATGTCGGGCCCAGGACTGGTCCAGTCCTTCCTCGGCAAGCAGACGCAGGGCCTCCCGCATGCCGAAGTTCATGTTCACTGGCGCTGTGTGGTGGTAAACCCTGTCGCTGCCCCAGTACTTGTTGAGGAGGGAGACGTCGAGGTACCAGTTCGGCACCTTGTCCCGGCGAGCTTCCATCTTGGCCTCAGCGCGGGGGCCCATCGTGAAGGGACCAAGCCCAGGGGGGCAGCTGAGTCCCTTCTGACTGCAGCTGTAAGCGAGATCGACCTGCCAGTCATCGATGTAGAGCGGAACACCGCCGAGAGACGTGACCGTATCCAGCAGCAGCAGGCAGTCGTGCCGGCGGCACAGCTCGCCGACTCCCTCCATGGGCTGGCAGACCCCTGTGGAGGTTTCGGCATGCACCATCGCCAGGATCGCCGGCTTGTGCTCGAGGATCGCCGCCTCGAGCTCCTCAAGGGAGAACCATTCTCCCCAGGGCTTTTCGATGGTTCTGACGTCGGCGCGGTAGCGACCGGCCATGTCCACAAGCCGTAAACCGAAGTACCCCTTCACCGCGACGAGAACGGTGTCACCGGGTTCGACGGTGTTCGCCAGGGTTGCCTCCATGGCGGAGCTACCGGTACCGCTCATCGGAAGCGTGAGTCGGTTTTCGGTCTGCCAGGCGTAACGAAGCAGTTCCTGAACCTCGCTCATCAATTCCACGTAGAGCGGATCGAGATGGCCGATGGGCGTGCGAGACAGAGCTTTCAGCACCGTCGGGTGGGCATTGGACGGCCCCGGTCCGAGAAGCAGTCTGTCCGGGGTGGCGATCGGATCGAAGCTCCTGCGGTGACTGTCGTCTACGGGAAGGAGTGAGTGGGTCGTCGCCAAGGCCCTGAGCAGGAGGTCTGGCCGCAGATGCTACGCACTCATCTCACCCAGCGGACGAAATCCGTCGGTTTGCAACGCAGTCGTTGAAGCTTCGGATCAGCGCTGACGCACGTTGGTCTCAGCGAGGCCTCTGGCCATGTGATCGAAGGGCTCTCGGACGGTGGCCAGGCGCTCCAGGGGGACCCCTTCGGACCGGAGTCGTTCACAGACGACCTCACCGAGAAGCACGATGCTTCGAACCGTCGGACCGGTTGGTACCCCGAGGCTCTTGTAGGTGTCATCCAGCCCGTTGAGCACCCGCTCGTTGAGGATCGTGCTGTCTCCAGCCACGAGGGCATAGCTGGCGTAGCGCAGGAAGTAGTCCATGTCCCGCAGACAGGCCGCGAGGCGCCTTGTGGTGTAAGCGTTGCCTCCCGGGAGCAGCAGTTCCGGCTCATCCAGGAACAGCGTCTGACTCGCCTCGCGGACGATCTCGGCGGCATCGCGGTTGATCAGCTCCACGGCGCGGATCCGAAGTTCGGACTCACCAAGGAACGACTCGATCCGGTCGATGGCCATGCGGTCGAAGTAACGACCCTGCTGGTCATATCGACCGATCAATCCGCTGATGGCGTCGCGCATGCTGTGGATTCGACAGACACTCCCGGCCGGAAGCTAACACCTGTCATCCGGCGAAAAGCCTCTGGGGGCCTGAGTTCCAGCGAAGTTGACAGAAACGGTTACGCGGAGCGTCAGCGGAACCGGCCGAGCAGAGATGTCGCCCCAGGTGATGGGTGGAGAATTTTGTACCCCTTGCTACACAATGGGGTATTCAGGATCTTTACGGTCCTAAAAGCACGCCTAGGGCCGAGACGTCTTTCCATGGCAAAAACTTCACAGGATGTCCTCCGTCAGATCAAAGACGAGGGCATTGAACTGATCGACCTCAAGTTCACTGACCTCCACGGCAAGTGGCAGCACCTCACGGTCTGCACCGATCTGCTGGAGGAGGAGTCCTTCACCGAGGGCCTTGCCTTTGACGGTTCATCGATCCGCGGCTGGAAAGGCATCCAGGCCTCCGACATGGCCATGGTGCCCGACCCCAACACCGCCTGGGTGGACCCGTTCTACCGGCACAAAACCCTGAGCATGATCTGCTCGATTCAGGAGCCGCGCACCGGTCTGCCCTACGAGCGCTGCCCTCGCGCCCTGGCCCAGCGGGCTCTCGATTATCTGAGCTCGACCGGCCTTGCTGACATGGCCTTCTTCGGTCCTGAGCCTGAATTCTTCCTCTTTGACGACGTCCGCTACAACTCGTCCTCCGGTGGCGCCTTCTACAGCGTTGACACGATCGAGGCGGGCTGGAACACCGGTCGCCTCGAGGAAGGCGGCAACCTCGCCTACAAAATCCAGGAGAAGGAGGGCTACTTCCCCGTCGCTCCGAACGACACAGCCCAGGACATCCGTTCGGAGATGCTTCTGCTCATGGGCCAGCTCGGGATTCCCATCGAGAAGCACCACCATGAAGTGGCCGGCGCTGGCCAGCACGAGCTGGGCATGAAATTCGCTGAGCTGATCCAGGCAGCCGACAACGTCATGACGTACAAGTACGTCGTCCGCAATGTCGCGAAGAAGTACGGCAAGACGGCCACGTTCATGCCGAAGCCTGTCTTCAACGACAACGGAAGCGGCATGCACGTGCACCAGAGCCTCTGGAAGGGCGGCCAGCCCCTGTTCTTCGGAGAAGGCACCTACGCCAACCTCTCCCAGACGGCTCGCTGGTACATCGGTGGAATCCTGAAGCACGCTCCGGCATTCCTCGCCTTCACCAACCCCACCACCAACAGCTACAAGCGACTGGTGCCCGGATTCGAAGCTCCTGTGAACCTGGTGTACTCCGAAGGGAACCGGTCCGCCGCCGTCCGCATCCCTCTCACAGGCCCAAGCCCCAAGGCCAAGCGTCTGGAGTTCCGCTCGGGTGATGCTCTGGCCAATCCTTATCTGGCCTTCAGCGCCATGATGATGGCCGGCATCGACGGCATCAAGAATCAGATCGATCCCGGTGACGGCTTCGACAAGGACCTGTTCGAACTGCCTGCCGAAGAACTCGCCAGCATCTCCACGGTTCCGCCATCTCTCAATGGCGCCCTCGAAGCTCTGGATGCCGACAGGGGATTCCTGACCGAGGGAGGCGTCTTCTCTGATGACTTCATCCAGAACTGGATTGACATCAAATACGAGGAGGTTCAGCAGCTCCGGCAGCGTCCTCACCCCCACGAGTTCGCGATGTACTACGACGCCTGATCCGGGGATCCGGTCGGTGTGTTCAGGGGCCCGTCTTCTCAGGAGACGGGCCTTTTTGATGACCGTCAGGTTCCGTCTGATGAGCAGAGTCCCCGTTTCAGCAATGGATTCGCTGGAATGGTCGTCTTCAACGCACTCCGATGGCGACCACGCCCTTCAGCAAGCTCGCTTACCAGACCCTGCAGCAGGGGAAAGGTCTGGCCGGTCTGGTTCACAAAGACCTCAGCACGCGGCTGATGTCGCTTGTGGCTCCGGAAGCCGTCCCCAGCACGGAATCGGTTCCTCCCGAGATGCTGAACACCCTCCGAGCTGCCATGGCGAAGCTCGAGGAACGGGACTGGGCTGACGCTGAGCAGGGTGTGTATCCGCAGGAACTGCTCTTTGATGCGCCCTGGCTGGAGTGGGCCAGAACGTATCCGATGGTCTGGCTCGATCTGCCCTCAACCTGGTCCCGCCGCAAGCAGCGCAATGTGAGAGATCTGCCGGAAGGAACCGACCCCAGCCTCTATCCCGACTACTACCTCCAGAACTTCCACCACCAGACGGATGGGTATCTGAGCGATCACTCGGCAGGCCTCTACGACCTCCAGGTTGAGATTCTGTTCAACGGCACCGCCGATGCCATGCGTCGCCGCGTTCTGGCACCTCTCAAGAGAGGTCTGCGTCACTTCTCAGATCGATCGCCGGCCTCGCTGAGGATTCTTGATGTGGCGACCGGCACCGGTCGAACCCTGCATCAGATCCGCGGAGCCTTTCCCCACGCGGAACTGATCGGGATCGATCTTTCGGAGGCCTACCTCAGGCAGGCGAATCGCTGGCTGAATGGTGGGACGTCACCACTGGTGGAGCTACTGCGGGCGAATGGAGAACGTCTTCCTCTGGCTGATGACGGCCTGCAGGCCGTGACCTGTGTGTTTCTGCTCCATGAGCTCCCGGGGGAAGCGCGCCAGAACGTGCTGAACGAAGCCTGGCGGGTGCTGGAGCCCGGCGGAACCTTCGTTCTCGCGGATTCGGTCCAGATCAACGACTCGCCCGAGTTCGGCGTCGCGATGGAGAACTTCAGAAGGGTCTTTCACGAGCCCTACTACCGCGATTACATCAGTGATGACATCCCCGCACGCCTGGCCAGCGCGGGATTCGAGGCCATCAAAGGCGAATCCCATTTCATGACGAGGGTGTGGACCGCGCGGAAACCTGTGGTTTCAGCACTCTGAACGGGTTCGCTGACAGCCCACCTTGCAGATCCGTTCAACATCCATAGGGTGTGTTCGACCGTTGGGATGATCCATGACCAATCCTTTCCGGTTGCGTTGGCTTCAGGGATGGATCTTCCAGGTCGTTCTGATGGAAGGCCATGTTCAGGTGGAAGCCCACGGTTTTGGCATCTGCCTGCGAACCGCTGTGCTCCCCGGGGAAAGTCCTCAGAGCGCAGCTGATCGTCTGGTGCTCGCTGAGGACCGCCGTCGCCGTGCGCTCCACAGTGCCTGGCTTCGGGGTAATGATCTGCCCAGACCTTCGGAACGCCCCTTTCCGCCCCTCAGGGAAGCTCAGTCAGAGCGACCCGTCTCCCTCGTGGTTGTTCAGCAGAATTCCTAAAAGCTGGGCTGAGGGTTCTCCTCAGCCTCCCCTCAGCCACCAGGCGACCACGAATCCTGCTCCCCCCCAGCGCAGGGCCCGCCAGAACCTTGCACCTCGCTGCCGCGGCAGCGTCCAACCTTCTGCTGGGCTTTCCAGAAGTTTCTGAGCCAGGTTCTGGCGCTGCTTCCAGCGACGCTGGGAACTGCCGCTCCCGCTCTGCAGGCTGACAGCCTGACGGCGACCCTGAAGCATCAACAGGGAGGCGGTGTGAAGCCAGCGGAGCTGCCGACGTTCAGCACGGTGCTGAGGCATCAACCACTGCACTGTTTCCCTGAAACTAGACCGATCTCCTCTCCTCCAGCTCGATGCCGCCCGCTGAATGGCCTGATGGAACCCGCAAGCTGACCCAGGAGCTGCATGATCTGATGAAGATCAGCGATCGGGACTGGCATCGTCTGAAAACCAGTTCCGATCGTCGCGCCGCTGAACTGCTCATGGCAGCACTGGCTCAGCTGACCGCGAATGGCCGCCGCGAGGATGTGGCCAGCCTCACCGAACAGGCTCTCGGCTGGATCAGAGGTGAGCTGAAGGATCCTGGCTGCCCCCATCGCTGACGGGCCTGCGGCAGGCGAGCTGCAGACGGTTGCCCCGTCGGCTCCAGCGGACATCGTCGAAGCACTGATGGATCAGGAAAAGACCTCGGCCGCTGGCGGCATCAAGCTGATCCGGGAGAGAGGGCTGACGCACCCCCCTCGGCATCCCCTGACCTTCATCCTGGATCTGCCAGATCAACCAGTTGGGCGTGAGGATGCGACGGACCCGGAGCCGCTTGGCGGGGTTTTCCGCGTTGCCGTGACGAACGGCATTGACCAGTGCCTCGTGCAGACCGAGCTCAATGCGCTGGCATGTCACCAGGCATCCGACCGGTTCGATCAGAAGCTCCATCAGCGGTGCCAGCTGAAGCGTGGAGGGCAGAACGAAATCGGCCCACCGGAACGACGGAATCGACGCGATCGGATCGCTCGACGGAGGAACGAGGGATAAGGACCGCTGAGGTGGCACGATCCGGATCACTGCTGGACTTTCTCGAACCTAACGGTTCTTTGCGGTCTGCACAGATCGATTGGTTACCGCCGTTGCTGCAGGGCTGGGTGATTCAGCAAGGCATCCATCAGACGGACACCACGCAGTTGGTTGACCAGGGGCATGTGCCCTTCCGGCGCCTCCAGGCTCCAGGTGAAGGCGCCGGGATAGCGGGTCCAGACACCATCAAGTTTCCAGCCGATACGAGGCCAGAGACGGTCATAACGCCCACCCAGTGCCTGAAGAAGCCGTGCCTGGGTCGTGAAACCGAATCGTCCCTGGGAATACGCGGTCCAGAGACGGTCGATCACGGTCAGGTCAACCCCCGGCATTGCCGGCACCTCGCTGAAGTACACGTAACCCCGCCTCTCAGCTTCCGGACCTGCCAACTGCCTGAGTGCGGCACTCGTGAAGCGGTCGGCTGCCTGGAAATCCTCCTGAAGCAGATCCTGCTGCAGGCCCCGGTAGTCGATGCCGACAGCTGATTCAACCTTGAACCATCCATCCGGGCAGCTGCCGAGCAATGCGCTGACCCGTTCGGGGTGTTGGCGATGCAGCAGCTGCAGGATCCAGCCGGCCGCCCAGTCATCACCAGCGCGGTCAAATGGCTCCAGCAAGCCATCTCCTAAGGCCTCAAGATCACCGATCCGAGCCTCGACGGTCTTGATCAGACTGCGGCGCTGACGTGGATTGCCGGTCGCGAACCGCTCGAGCAGTTGGTCGGGACTGAGGCTGGTGGCGGGTGAGGAACCAGAAAGCATGGATTGCAACCGGCCCTGACTGGCGCGGCGTTGGCCCACTATGTCAGGCATGGGAATCGCCCGTTCCGTCACCGTCGAGGAACTGCGGGAGCAGAGCGGTCCGCTGATCGATGTGCGCAGTCCATCGGAATTCGACCGCGGGCATTGGCCAGAGGCTCGGAACCTTCCTCTCTTCGAGGATGACGAGCGCGCTGCCGTCGGCACGGCTTACAAGCAGGAGGGGCGCCGCCGGGCGGTGCAGCTCGGTCTTGAGATCACCGGCCCGAAGCTGGCCGAACTCGCCGCCAGGCTGGAGTCTCTCGCCGGGGGAGTCCCCCCGAGGATCTACTGCTGGCGAGGAGGCATGCGATCAGCCAGCATCGCCTGGCTGGCGGAACAGATCGACCTCAAACCGCTGCTTCTGAAGGGTGGCTACAAGCAGTACAGGCACTGGGTGCTCGAGCAGTTCAGCAGACCCTGGCCCCTGCGCCTGCTCGGAGGCCGCACCGGGACGGGCAAGACCGATCTGCTGCTGGCTCTGGAACAGCGGGGCGTGGCCATGGTCGATCTCGAGGGACTGGCCCATCACCGGGGCAGCAGCTTCGGAGGGCTGGGATTGCCGCAGCAGCCGTCCACAGAGCACTACGAGAACAAACTGGCCGAGTGTCTCGACCGGCATCGGCGGTCGCAGGCCCGAAGCATCTGGCTGGAAGCCGAGAGTGTGCAGGTTGGACGCTGCCGGATTCCTGCGGGTCTGTTCCAGCAGATGCAACAGGCCCCAGTGCTGGAGATTCAGCGAACACTCGAGGAACGGGTCAACCAGTTGGTGGGGGTCTACGGATCACAGGGGCAGGAAGCCCTGAGCGAGGCCACGCAACGCATCAGCCGGCGGCTGGGACCGCAGCGCACGGCCATGGCCCTGAAGGCGATTGAGGCTGAAGACTGGGGAACCGCCTGTCGGGCCACCCTCGATTACTACGACCGCTGTTACGACCATGAGCTGGAACGGACACCGCAACGCCAGAGCATCGACATCAGCGGTCTGTCACCGTCGGCGGCAGCAGATCACCTGATCCAGCTCAGTTGCATGGAGAGATCCGACTAAGATCCGCCCTCAGATCAGTGGGCCAATGAGCGAAGCATCCGGGGCGGCAGCCATCCAGTTCTTCAGGGGAGTCAACGAACCTGTGGTTCCAGATATCCGCCTGACCCGCAGTCGTGATGGACGCACCGGTCAAGCAACGTTCCGTTTCGAGCAGCCGGCTGCGATTGCGCCGGAAACGATGGGTGACATCACGGGGATGTGGATGATTGATGAAGAAGGAGAGATGGTCACCAGGGAAATCAACGGCAAGTTCGTGAACGGCAAAGCGAGTGCCCTTGAAGCTGTGTACTCATGGAAATCCGAGGAGGATTTCGAACGCTTCATGCGCTTCGCCCAGCGCTATGCCGCCGCTAACGGACTGGGATATGCCCAGAACCAGAACGACGACGACACGAACCAGGATTCCGACCCGAACGCGTGAACCTGGCGCGATGGCTGTCCCTGGCGGCCCTGATCGCTGCCGGTGTCCTGATCTGGAGCCTTCGTCACGTGCTTGTGCTGATGTTCACAGGCATTGTTCTGGCGATGGCTCTGTGCACGTTGGTCGGCCAGCTTCAGGCCCTGCGACCGATGCCGCGGACCATCGCCCTGCTCTCCTGCATCGGTGGGGTGATCGGCGGGTTGGCCATCGCATCGGCCGTCGTCGTTCCACCCTTCGTGAAGGAATTCGCGGTTCTGCTGGAACAACTTCCAGAGGCCGCACGGATCCTGATCAGCAGCACCCTGAGTTCTCTTGATCGCGTCAGTGATGCGATTTACGGCGTTGACACGCTGCCTGATCTGCAGGAGCTGGGACGTTCGGAACTGCGGCTGATCCCCGATGGTTCTTCCCTCCTGTCAGGAGTGGGCACAGGCCTGGTGAGCCTTGTCGGTGTTGCCGGCAATCTCGGGAATGGACTGCTCCGGGTGCTGTTCGTGCTCGCCATCGGGCTGATGATCAGCATCCAACCCCAGGCCTACCGCGACGTCAGCATTCAGCTGGTTCCATCCTTTTACAGACGACGCGCACGTCGCATCCTGACCCTGTGCGGGGAGGCCCTCAGCAGCTGGATGGTCGGTGTGCTGATCAGCTCGCTCGCTGTGGCGATGCTCTGCGGCATCGCTCTCTCCCTGCTCGGTGTGAAGCTGGTTCTGGCCAACGCCCTGCTGGCGGGATTGCTCAACGTCATCCCCAATGTGGGGCCGACGATCAGCACCGTGTTTCCGATGGCTGTGGCCATTCTTGACGCCCCCTGGAAAGCCGTGGCCGTGCTCGGGGCCTATGTGCTGATCCAGAACCTGGAGAGCTATCTGATCACCCCCTCGGTGATGCATCACCAGGTGAAACTGCTGCCGGGATTGACCCTGATGGCCCAGTTCATCTTCACCCTGCTGTTCGGTCCTCTCGGACTGCTGATGGCCCTGCCGCTGGCCGTGGTGATCCAGGTGCTGGTGCGTGAAATCCTGATTCACGACGTTCTGGATCACTGGAAGCGCACAAGACTTCAGACATGAACTCACGTTCACTGCTGATTGCGCTGACATCGATCGGCCTTGCCCTGATGGCCTGGCACCTCCGCTGGGTTCTGCTGGTGCTGTTCGGGGCCGTTGTGGTCGCTGTCGCCCTTGATGTGCTGATCACGCAGCTGATGACACGCACGCGACTCAACCGTCCGCAGGCTCTCAGCATCGTGTTGGTGCTGCTGCTGCTGGCCGCCGTGATCGTGGCCCAGCTGCTGCTGCCGGAGCTGATCACTCAGATCCAGCAACTGGGGCGGGATCTGCCGGAGCTGCTCAGCAAACTGAACACCATCCTCGCGACCAATCCACGCTTTGTGGAACTGGACAAGGCCATCGGCGGTGACGTCAGCCTCGACCAGCTTCAACCGCTTGGATCACGGCTGCTGGGCATGGCGGGCAATGCCGCCAACAGCGTGGTGCAGCTCGGGCTGATGACGCTCCTTGCCGTGCTCCTCGCCCTCGACCCGGCATCACATCGCCAGATGGTCGTTGCGGTGACTCCCCGCCCGGCCCGGGTTCAGATGGTTCAACTGCTCGATGCATGCCGGACCGCACTGGGGGGATGGCTGAGCGGCATGACCATCTCCGCCACAACAGTCTTCCTGTTGAGCTGGGCAGGACTGAGCCTGCTCAAGGCACCCCTGGCACTGCTGAGCGCCCTGGTCTGCGGTCTGCTCACGTTCGTCCCCACCATCGGACCCACCACAGCCACACTGCTGCCGGCAGGACTGGCGCTGCTGCAGTCACCGGAGCTGACGATCTCGGTGCTGGTGTTCCGTCTTGTCCTGCAGAACCTGGAAGCATTCGTCCTCACGCCGTTACTGCTTCGTCAGACCGTCAACCTGCTCCCGACGGTTGCACTGACAGCGCAGCTCAGCCTTGGCGCCCTGCTCGGACTTCCCGGCGTGCTTCTGGCTCTGCCGCTGGTGGTGGTGATGCAGGTGGGCATGCAGCGCGTGGTGGTGCAGCAGGTGATGGATCAATGGCCATGAGGCCCATCGCTGGCATACGGTGGAATCCAACCAACTGCGTCATCGCGCGTGGATGTCATTTTCAACTTCTCCCGCTACGACGATCTGAAACAGGCCGTACTTCAACTGGTGAGAGATAACATTGACCCTGATTCCCTGTACGAAGAAGCACAGGATTTGTTTGAATCGTGGTGGGAATCAAATCAATCTGCAGGCCGCTGGAATGACGAAGTCAAGCGCAGAACGTGGGACTCACTCTGGCAGGAGTTTGGAACCTGAGAAACACAGCCTGACCAGAATCACCCCTTGAAATCTATCGATAACGACGCCAAAGAGAAGGGAATGCCACCAGTACCACGACGGCCAGCATGTGATGGCGCAGGGCGTAATTCAGGCCAGTGAAGGTGAACTGATCGGCAAGAAGGATGATTTCAGTTTTCAGATCCCACAGCGACAGGACCATCAACAGCAACGGAAACCATTTGTAGGTGCGAGCGCCCACGGGGGTCGACGGCAGACCCCTACGCACGGGAGCGGTCCCAGAGCGTGAGCAGAGATGGAGCCAGGGCGATGCTCGACCAGCTGCCCACCACCACACCAACGGCCAGAGCCGTGGCGAACCACACCAGCGTTGACCCTCCGAAGAAGATCAGTGCGAGCAACGGCATCAGGGTGGTGCCGCTGGTGTAAAGCGTGCGCGTCAGGGTTGCCGACACGGCCTGGTCCACCTGCTGGGAGAGGCTGAGCTCCTCCATCTCGCGACGCCGTTCTCGGATGCGATCGAACACCACCACCGTGTCGTTGACCGAATATCCGGCGATCGTCAGCAACGACACCGCGAACAGACTGTCCACCTCCAGCTGCAGAAGCAGACCGAGCCAGGCGAACAGGCCGCAGACGATGGTGACATCGTGAGCCAGAGCCACCAGCGCCAGCAGGGCGTATCGACGGTCGTAGCGGAAGGAGATGTACACAGCGATGCCACTGAAGGCCACCAGCAGTGAAATGAGGCTGCTGCGCAACAACTGACCGCCCAGGCTTGGGCCGATCGTGTCGACGGCCTGCCCCCCTTCGATGAAGGGACCGGCGAGCGGCTCCACGCCACGAATCACCGCCTGGCCCTGACCGGCCGTCAGGGTTGGAAGTCGAAGCGACAGCGACTGACCACCGTCCAGCAGTTGCACACGGGGAGCACTGAGATTGGGTGGAGTCGTGTCGGGCTCTTCAGGAAGCTCGAGCGAGCGGATCAGCTCCTGAACCTCAACCGTCTTCAGCGCACCGCAGGATGACCCGCAGTTCCGTTCAAGCTGAATCTGCGTCCCCCCTGTGAAATCAAGACCGGGACGCAAAGGGAACCCGACGGAGGGATCCAGCCAACACAGCACCAGTCCAGTCAGGCTGACCAGAACGACGGCGGCGGAGACCAGCCAGATGCGGCGGCGCATGCTGCTCAAGGACCAGCGCAGCTGGAGCGTTGACGCAGAGAGCTCAGGCGATGAAGCGACCATCGTTCAGGCAGACGGGGGGGAGATCTGCCGCAGCGGCAGGAAATTGCTTGGGTTGCGCAGGCCGGCATACCCCATGAGGAACCGCAGCAGTGTCCGCGTGCAGGTCAGGGCGGTGAACAGGCTCAGCAGCACCCCGATACCGAGGGTGGCGGCAAATCCCTTGACCAGTCCTGTGCCCAGGAAGAACAAGGCCGCACAGCTGATCAACGTGGTGAGGTGACCATCAACGATCGAGGAGAACGCCTGAGCGAAGCCCGTCTCGATCGAACGGATCAGCGTGTTGCCCTGCCGCAGTTCATCCTTGATGCGCTCGAAGATCAGCACATTGGCGTCCACCGCCATGCCGATGCTGAGGATGAACCCTGCGATTCCAGGAAGTGTCAGCGTGACAGGCAGCAGCGTATAGATGGCGAGGTTGAACAGGGCGTAGAGGCTGAGAGCCGCAACAGCCACCCCTCCCGGCAGTCGATAGACAAACACCATGAACACCGCCACCAGGGCGAGGCCGGATAGAGCGGCCACCAGGCTGCGACGGATGTTCTCAGCCCCAAGGGTCGGACCGATCGTGCGCACCTCGATCACCTCGACCGGCAGAGGCAGCGAGCCACCTCGCAATTTCACCTCCAGCTCCCGTGCCGTCTCGGCGCTGAAGTTGCCGCTGATGGTGGCGGCGCCTCCGGAAATGCCGGCTGTCTTGAACTGGGGGCCAACGGTGGCGGCGCTGATCAGCTGATCATCCAGAACGATCGACAGCAACTGGTCGGTGCCGGCGATCGACTTGGTCAGCTCGGCGAAGGCCTCGGCACCTTCACCATTGAAATTGAGGGTCACCTCCCAGCTGTTCGGATTGTTCTGCAACGGCTGACGACCTGCGGAGACCAGCTGTTTGCCGGTGAGGGCTGCCGGCTCGAGAAGCTTCAGGATCTCGGCATCCACCTTGACCAGAAGTGCCCTGAGCTGGTCCTCTTCGCTGCCGATGTCGCCATCCAGGCCAAGAACCGACTGCGCTTCGCCGAGCCGCTCAAGATCCAGCGGGTCGGTCTCCTCCCCGCGACGGATCTGCTCTTCCCTCAGGTTGAGAATCGCTTCGGCCTGGCTGCGCAGCTGACGCAGAGCCCGGAAGTCCGCCTCGGTTCCAGGCTTCTGAGCTCTGAACTCCAGCAGAGCCGTGTCGCCGAGGATCCTGGCCGCCGCCGTCGGATCCTGCTCACCGGGCAGCTGAAGCACAAGCTGGTTCTCCCCGACGGTCTGGAGGGTCGATTCCGCCACGCCCAGACCGTTGACTCGGCGGTCGAGCACGACCTTCACCGCCTCCATCTGCTCGGCACCCACCCGCTTGATGTCACCGGCAGGCTGCACCTCCACGGTGATCTGGCTGCCACCGCGGAGATCCAGCCCCAGCTGGAGGGGGGTGGTGAACAGCAACGCCGCAGCCGAGATGGCCAGCGCGAGGACAAGGGCGAACCAGCCCTGCTGACGAGCCATCGATCAGATCCCCTGACGCACGATCTGCTCAGCCGCCTCGATGATCTGATGCGGCTGGATGATCGTCAGATTCTCCAGCGAGCCGTTGTAGGGCGTGGGGATGTCCTGGCTGGACAGCCGCACCGGGCGGGCATCCAGGTCGTCGAAACACTGCTCGGTGATCAGAGCGATCAGTTCGGCTCCGATGCCGCCTGTCTTCATGCATTCCTCCACCACGATCACGCGGTGGGTCTTGCGGATGGAGCGCGCGATCGTCTCCATATCGAAGGGCTTGAGGCTGATCAGATCGATCAGTTCCACACTGATGCCATCCGCCTCCAGTTGCTCCACGGCCTTGAGGCAGTGGTGGCGCATGCGCGAGTAGGTGAGGATCGTGACGTCGCGTCCTTCCTGCACCAGATCCGCCTGGTCCAGCGCACAGGTGTACTCACCCTCCGGCAGCTCTTCGGTGAGGTTGTAGAGCAGGACATGCTCGAAGAACAGCACCGGGTTGTTGTCGCGGATGGCGGCCTTCATCAGGCCCTTGGCATTGGTGGGCGTGCTGCAGGCCACGATCTTGATGCCCGGCACCGCATGGAAGTACGCCTCCAGACGCTGGCTGTGCTCCGCCCCCAGCTGACGGCCCACACCACCGGGACCGCGCACCACCGTGGGGATGGTGAAGTTGCCGCCGCTCGTGTAGCGGAGCATTCCCATGTTGTTCGAGATCTGATTGAACGCCAGGAGCAGGAACCCCATGTTCATGCCCTCAACGATCGGCCTGAGACCGGTCATCGCGGCACCGACCGCCATGCCGGTGAAAGCGTTCTCCGCGATCGGGGTATCCAGAACCCTCAGTTCGCCGTACTTCTCGCAGAGATCCTTGGTGACCTTGTAACTGCCGCCGTAGTGACCGACGTCCTCACCCATCACGCAGACGTAAGGGTCGCGGGCCATCTCCTCGTCGATGGCTTCCCGCAGGGCGTTGAAGAGAAGGGTTCCTGCCACGGCGTCGCTGCAATCCCGGCCTTCCCGGGGTGAGCGGCCAAGCTATCTCAGCCGCTGCGGACTCAACCGCCGGCGGCGAAGGTGAACAGCAGCAGCACCGACAGCAGCATCGCCGGCGAGAGCAGCAGAGCCAGCTGTCCCAGGTCGTGGGGGGTCATGCACGTCGTCCGAGCTCAGCCAGACGCTAGGCAGGGTCTGAGTCCTGACCCGTGAAGAGACTGCGAAGAAACACCAGGGTCAGCCCGAAGGCGACGAATCCGGTGCTGAACGTGGCCAGGAAGGACAGACCGACCAGCAGCGTCTTGAGCGTGACGGCGATGTTCTGGGCGATCGGGGAGCTGTAGTGCGGCGGATGCATCGCGAAGTAAACGACCATGCGCCGGCTGAACCCCAGGGCCAGCCAGGCGAGCAGTCCAGCCGTCACGGCACCGGAGAAGAAACTGAGGGGCCCCTTGCGGGCTCTGGTCTCAGCGGAGTCGCTGGCCGGAAGTTTGGTGTCGTCGGAACTCATGCTTCGATCCTCGCCCCCCCGGAGCGGAGGGAACAGCACCAGGCCCGCAGCCCTTCGGACTCCAGATCCTCCCGGAGCCTTTCATATCCCTGCCGGGAGCTGTTGAGATCGGGGAACAGGGCAAAACAGCTGGGACCGGAGCCGCTCATGGCGACAGCAAGGCTGTCGGGAAGGGAGCGCAGCAGCTGAAGCGCGGTCTGCACCGCTGGCGTCTCGGGCTCCACCACGGACTGGAGATCGTTCCGCAGAGGCGGAGGCTGCGCGGCACGGATCGGCCGGATCCAGCCGGCCTGGCGCAGGGCCCGGCGTCTCAGCTCGAAGGCGGGCTCGCCGACCAGATAGTCGCCGCCATGCCGTTGCCGGCAACGTCCATAGGCCCAGGGGGTGGAGACACTCACCCTTGGATCCTTCACCAGCAGAACCGCCAGCGGTTCGCTCCCGTCCGACAGAGGCTCCAGCAGCTCTCCACGTCCGAAACAGAGCTGACTGCCCCCCTGAACGCAGAAGGGCATGTCGGACCCGAGCTCAGCTGCCAGCCGTTCCAGATCCGCGCAGCTGTGCCCCAGTCCCCAGAGCGCGTTCAGCCCCACGAGCGTCGCGGCACCATCGCTGGAGCCTCCGGCCAGTCCGGCACCGATGGGGATGCGCTTCTCGAGTGTGATGGCGGCACCGAGCTCCTGGAAGCCGGAACGCTCCCGCAGCAGACGAGCGGCCCGCAGCACCAGATTGTCCTCGCCGATGCTGAGTGCGGGGTCATCACAGCTGAGGCTGAGGCGCCCATCGGCGGTGTTGCTGAACGTGAGGCGATCGGCGAGGTCGATGCTCTGCATCACCATCGCCAACTCGTGGAAGCCGTCCGCACGCAGGCCGAGCACCTCGAGATGCAGATTCACCTTGGCCGGAGCCGTCACCGTGATCGTGCTCATGCCGAGGCGCTGATCATTCGCTCCGATTCAAGCCCTTCGCCAGTGCCACCCAGGCCTGAGGGGCCACCTCCTGGGGCCGTTGCTGCAGGGTGATCCCGGCGGCTGCGGCCAGTGCCTCCAGCTCGGAGGGTTCCGCAAGCGAGGCCAGGGTGTTGCGGAGCATCTTGCGGCGACTCTGGAAGGCCTGCCTGAGCAGCCCCTCCACCCGCCGTGCCAGCCCAGGCTCCAGCCGTTGATGCGCAGGAATCGGATCAAGGGCGATCACTTCCGACTGAACCTTTGGAGGCGGCTGAAAGCAACGGGGTGGAACCGGACAGACGCTGCGACATCGGGCGAGCAACTGCATGCGCACACTCAGGGCACTGAAGCTGCTGTGTCCGGGCCGCGCCCGGATCCTCTGGGCGACCTCCTGCTGCACCAGCAGCACCAGGCGTTGATAGGGCGGGTCGACCGGTTGATCAAGCCGTCCGATCAATCGGTCCAGCAATGGGCCAGTGATGTTGTACGGAATATTCGCAACCACCTTCCCTGCGGGACAGGCATCCGGGAGCAGCAGAGGCACCTCCAGCACATCCCCCTGGGTCAGGGAGAAACGCGGTTGATTCTCGAAACGCTGCTGCAGGCCGGTCACCAGATCCCGGTCCAGCTCCACGGCATGCACCGCAGCAGCGGACGACGCCAGCAGACGATCCGTGAGGGCACCGCGTCCGGGCCCCACCTCGAGCACGCGATCCTGGGGCTGCAGGTCCGCCGCCTCCAGGATGCGATCAAGCACCGCCGCATCGCGGAGCCAGTGCTGCCCGAAGCGTTTGCGGGCGGTGTGGCCATGGAAGCTCATGGATTCACTGTGCACCAGCTGCCGAGTTCAGCCGAGTTGATGCACAGGAAGCCAGCGCACGCCCCTGCGGCGGCCGGACAGTGGCACCAGGGCCAGCACCACCTGCAACTGCTGCCGTTCCGCCTCGGGGTGGACGGCACGCCAGCAACTGATCGCTCTGGCAAGACAGCGTCGTTTCCGCTGATCGAAGGCGGCCGCCCCGCTGTCAGCACGCAGGCGTGAACGACGACCCTTCACTTCCACCACCAACAGTCGCCGATCCTTCTCGAGCACAAGATCCAGCTCGCCCCAGCGGCAACGCCAGTTGCGATCGAGCAACCTCCATCCCGTCGAGCGCAGCAGCTCAAGGGCTGTCGCTTCCGCGCGACGGCCGAGAGTCAGGGAGTCCGCCATGGACAGGACACGCAGAGGGGCGTTCAGAGCATTCCCCGTTCCGCCAGGCCTAGGGTCCTGTTGTGGAACACGACTCCATGCATCGACGATTACTGGCGGTTCTGGCCACCACGCTGCTGCTGGTGCCCCTCCTGATCAGCGGAGCAGCACCATCCTTCGCCGCGATGGATGTCGCCAAACAGGTGCTGATCGGAGCGGATTACTCGGACAAGGATCTCCGGGGCGCCACCTTCAACCTGAGCAACCTGCGGGAAGCGAATCTCTCCGGCTCAGACCTGCGGGGGGCGAGTCTTTACGGAGCGAAGCTGCAGGACGCCGATCTCAGCGGTACTGACCTTCGCGAAGCCACCCTGGACGCGGCGGTGCTCACCGGAACAGATCTCTCCGACGCCGTTCTGGAGGGTGCCTTTGCCTTCAACACCCGCTTCCAGGACGTCACCATCACCGGAGCGGACTTCACCGATGTACCGATGCGCGGTGACCAGCTGAAAAGCCTCTGCGCGATGGCCGATGGAATCAATCCGATCACCGGCCGCGAGACCCGCACCACTCTGGGTTGCGGCTGAGCGGAGGATCCGATGAGCTTTGACCCTCGCAGCCTCGAGCGTCTCCGGGAACTGGGACGGCAGTTGCCTCAGAAGCTTCCCGATCCAGCAGGGAACGCCGACGCGACGACAACGCCGAAGACCGGCCCGAAACGCCACAGGGTGGAGACGGAACAGGATCCCGATGCGCTGTTCCGGGAACTGATGACGGTCAGCGAAGACGGCACTGTTCCTGAGCATCTGATGGCCCGCCTCAAGCAGCTGGAAGCCAGGCGCCAGCCACCGCAAACCAACCCACTGGAGTCGCCGATCCGCAGCTCCGAACTGCCTCCACCTCCCAGCGGCAGCAGTGGCAAGGGCAAGACCACCCGCCCCCGGCGTCCTTCCGTGACTCCCGGCAGTGAAGAGGAAAGCCTTTATGTGGCCTTCGGACAGCTGCTGCTGGAGGACGACGAGGACGCCGATTGAATCCCTCACGCCTCCGCATCCTGGCCGTGGGCAAGGTGCGCCGCGGCTGGATCCAGGACGGTATCGATCTCTATCGCAAACGACTGCCGGGCCTGAGCATCGTGGAATTGCGAGACAGCACTCCTGAGAAGGAATCGGAAGCGATCCGCGCCGCGCGGCGGCCTGATGAGCGACTGGTGGTGCTGATGGAGCAGGGAGAGACGCTTGCCTCGATTCCCTTCGCCCGCAAGCTGGAGCAGATCAGCAGTGAACGGATCGCCTTTGTGATCGGTGGAGCCGATGGCCTCACCGATGACCTCAAGTCAGAAGCCCACTGGCGACTGAGCCTGTCGCCGATGACCTTCCCCCATGAGCTGGCCCGTCTGATGCTGGTCGAGCAGTTGTTCCGTGCCCAGGCGATCCTGCAAGGAAGCCCCTATCACCGAGCCTGAACCGATGCTGCACGTGGTCGACAACCTGATCCCGAACGAGGAGATTCCGGCACTGCGCCACCTCTGCGACCTTCACGGCGACCTGAAACAAGCCAGTGAAGGGCGGAACCTGTTCAGCTGGATTCCGGCCGACGCGTCAGACCGGTCGGCACGCTCGCTCCACACGCCCGATCAGCAGTCCCTGGTGGAGCATTACATCCGGAAGAGACTGGGGCCGCTGCTCGACCGTTTCACCCCACAGGCCGCTGGTTACGAATGGTGGTGCAACACCAACAACGACCTGGACTGGCACATTGACAAGCACGAAGCGACGGCCGGGCGAGACGGGCGCTATGACCTGCCGTTGCTGTCCACGGTCTTCTATCCCCACGTCAGCTGTGCAGGCGGCGAATTGCTCATCGCCGACAACGCGCCTGTGCAGCAGAACAGCCCCATCGCCTCCCCCGACTTCCGCTCGGTGATCTCCGTGCCACCTGTGGTGAATCGCGTTGTGCTGTTCTCAGCCGGCGTGCTGCATCGGATCAACCCATTCGAAGGGGAGCGCTACTCCGTTGCCGTGAATGTCTGGGGGCACCCACTGATGGAGTGAAGCGCATCAGATGATGCCGAAAGCATCAGGCACTTCTCGCCATCAGATGAGTCTGATGAATCAACTGACGGGCATACAAGCGACCGGCACGATGAGCATCAGCCAGAGATCGATAGTTACCGACAAAGTCATAATCAGAGCCGTTACTTGTTGCGGCAACCGCATAAAGACCGGTTGAAATCTTCCTGACCGTCCAGCTCAGGTGACAGGCTGGAGCTTGTGCACGGGACTTCACGACCACCCTCGACATCGAATCCCAGCAAGCTAGGGGCAATCACGAATCACGACTGCAACCCTTATTAGTTCGCAAATAAGTATTTACAGACAGGCGCAATGAGCGCCGCAACAGAATCTCTCCCCTGGCAACGCTAGGCAATCTCTCCTAGGTACTTCGCCAGACTTCACAGATGACTTTTGAAATTTCATTACCGGTGATAAATCACATCATCACGGCAAATCAACAGCATCATGGCTGAACCCAATGGCAGCTCCGGCACCGCACCCCTCAGCGAACGCTGGGCAGCGGTCGACGACTACTTCGTCTGCATCACCGAGTGCAGCCTGGATGACGGCACCTGCGTCACGCGCTGCATGGAAACCCACCTGAAGCAGGACGGAGCCAGCGGCGCCTCGTGACGACGCTAATGAGAATCACTTGCAATTCTCTCCGGACTCGGATTGAATTGCGAAACATTCTCAGCAAGCGCCCATGATCCGCGTCTTCGGGCATCGCGACACCCTGCTCGCCTCGCTCGTCGCCCACTGGGCGAACGAGCGCCTTGGTATCACCAGAGCTGCGTCAGGCTCACCGGCTGGAATTTCTCCACGGCGATGGTCCAGGCCCGCGGGCTCATCCCCTGCAGGCCCTTCCTGAACGCCTCCGCGTCGCCACTGTTCAGCCAGGCCGCCTTGAGCACCGGCAGATCCTCCGGCAGCCGCTCCATCGGCAGCTCCACCAGCAGCAGACTCTCCGCCGCCGCCGCCCGCTTCAGCAGCCCCTCGTCGCTGCGCTGCCAGACCCGCAGCAGCAGCTCAAGCACCAGGGCCCGCCCCAGTTCGTCCGGCGCCTCCCCCTCCGCCGCCACCTCTTTCTGGGATCGTCCGGCCAGCGGCAACGCTCGCCGCCCTTCCTGCTCGATCAGGGCCAGCGCCACGAGGTAAGGAGTGTCGGCCACGGATCATGCGCGAAACCACACCATCCTCCCCGCGAGCCAGTTCAGTACACCTGTACTATCAAGCAGGTCGCGTCGTCCGCTGTGGAGTTCCATCAACCTCCGCTTCCCCTGCAGCCCAGGCGGGCGCGACTGAGTCTGCCGCTGGCCGGCGAGCGGGTGGCGGCCGGCTTCCCCTCCCCGGCCGACGACTACGTGGAGGTGGGAATTGACCTCAATGAGCAGCTGATCCGCCACCCCACCAGCACCTTTTTCCTGCGGGTCAGCGGCGAGTCGATGACGGGCGCCGGCATTCACGACGGTGATCTGCTGGTGGTGGATCGCAGCCTCGACCCTCGCCCGGGCCGGGTGGTCGTCGCCGTGCTGGACGGTGCATTCACCCTCAAACGACTGGTGCGCCACCGCGGTCGCCTGCGACTCGAGGCAGCCCATCCGAACTATCCGCCCCTGGAACTGCACCGCTGCGGCGAGGTGCAGATCTGGGGTGTGGCGGTTCACGTGATCCATCCGCTCTGAACCACGCCATGCCCTCGGCCACCGCCCTGATCGACGGCAACAACTTCTATGCCTCCTGCGAGCAGAGCCTTGATCCCGCCCTGATCGGTCGACCGGTGGTGGTGCTCTCCAACAATGACGGCTGCATCGTGGCCCGCAGCGCCGAGGCCCGCGCCCTCGGCATCGCCATGGGCACGCCGTACTTCAAGGCGCGCACGGAGCTGGCACGCCAGAACGTGGTGGTGCGCAGCTCCAACTACGCCCTCTACGCCGATATGAGCCAGCGGATGATGAGCCTGCTGGAAACCCATTGCGAAGAGCTGGAGATCTACTCGATCGATGAGGCCTTCGCACGGCTGAGTCGTCCCCGCAGCGGCGATCTGCAGCACTGGGCCCGCCGGCTTCGCGCCCGTGTTCGACAGGATCTGGGGCTGCCGATCGCCATCGGTGTGGGAGCCAGCAAAGGGCAGGCGAAGCTGGCCAACCGTCTGGCCAAGCAGGTGCCGGCCCATGCCGGCGTCTTCGATCTGGGTCGCTGCGATGACGCCGACAACTGGCTGGAAACGGTTGCGATCGAGGATGTCTGGGGCATCGGTCGCAAGCTGGCCCGTTGGTGCCGGCTGCGGGGCATCACCAATGCCCGGCAGCTGCGAGACATGCCCAGTGGAGAACTGCGGGCGAAATGCGGTGTGGTGGGGCTGCGACTGCAACGGGAGCTGCGTGGCCATGCCTGTCTGCCTCTGGATCTGGCACCCGCACCGAAACAGGAAACCTGCGTCAGCCGCAGCTTCAGCCGCCCGATCACCAGCCTCGAAGAACTCCGCCAGGCCGTGGCCACCTACGTGGTGCGCGCAGCGGAGAAACTGCGCAGACAACGCCAGCGGGCCGCCGCCCTCACGGTCTATACCCGCACCAGCCCCTTCATCCCGGCGTTCTACAGCCAGGCCGCCAGCACCCGGCTGGATCTGCCCAGCAACGACACCGCGGTGCTGCTCGAGGCGACATTGCCGCTGGTGGATCGCATCTTCCGGCCGCACCGGCAACTGGCCAAGGCCGGTGTGCTGATGCAGCACCTGCAGGGCACCGACACGCTGCAGTCCCATCTGATGGTGCCGATGAGCGCGGAGCAGCAAGGGAAGCGGGAGTGCCTGATGCAGACGATCGATCGGCTCAATCAGCGCTACGGCCGCGGCACGGTGCACTGGGCGGCCTGTGGCCTGCAGCCGGGCTGGATGATGCGCCGGGAACGCCTCAGCCGCGCCGCCACCACCCGGTTGAGCGATCTGCCGACCATTCATGCCCGTTGACGACGCATGAAGCGGAGCCTCACCGATCCGCCGGCGCACATGCCCTAGGTCTGCTGCAGCAGCTGTACCGCCTGCTCACGCCTGCTGAGCAGCAGCACCATGCGCTCGCCATGAGCATTCAGACCGATCTGCTCGCGGACGAGGTCCGTGCTGGCCAGAGCCAGCCCGCAGGTCTCGATGAACAGAACCGGCAAGGTGCCGTGATGGCCGCGCATGCCCTGCAGATCCAGAGCCTGGCGAACCGCCCGCTGAGCCCGATCGGTGCCGAGCCGCTCCACCAGGGAGGGCCAGAGGTGGTTGACGGGCTGCAGGGCCGCAAAATCCAGCTGAGCATCAGGCATCAGGACGGCAGCAGGGCGATCGCCTCCATGATCATCTGCGGTGTCACAGCGATCCTCTCCAGCGGATCAGCGTTGTCCAGATAGGCGTCGAAGGAGGCGAAACGCTCGATCACGGGGTCGGCCCCCTCGGCAGCACAGGCCTCGACCCAGTCGCCGTCCTCCGGTTTCACAACCGCATAGGCCTGCAGGGTCTCCTCCAGATCACCGCCGTCCCCGACCCCCTCGCCGTGCCAGATCGCTTCGAAGAATTCAGACATCTCAGGCGGGGAAGAGCTGTTGGTTCCGGTTGGCGATCGCCACCAGCGACAGCATCACCGGCACCTCCACCAGCACGCCCACCACGGTGGCGAGAGCGGCGCCGGAATTCAACCCGAACAGGCTGATGGCAACCGCCACCGCCAGCTCGAAGAAATTGGAGGCACCGATCATGGCGCCAGGGGCAGCAATGGTGCGCGGCTGGCCCCAGATCCGCATCCACTGAGCCGCGATCCAGAAGATCAGATAGGTCTGGAGAATCAGTGGAATGGCAATCAGCACGATCGCCAGTGGATTGGAAAGGATCGCCTGGGCCTGCACCATGAACAGCAGCAGCACCGTGGCGATCAGAGACGTGATCGCCAGCGGCTTGAGCTGTGCCTCCAGCCGCTCGATCCGGCCGGGAGAGTGGAGGAACACCCGCGTCAGCCAGCCCGCCGCGAGGGGCACCACCACGAACAGACCAACCGCGGTGATCATCGTGTCCCACGGCACCAGCACATCGCTCACCCCGAGCAGAAGCGCCGCGATCGGGGCGAAGGCGAACACCATGATCAGGTCGTTCACCGCCACCTGCACCAGGGTGTAATTGGGATCGCCATCACTGAGGCGGCTCCACACGAACACCATGGCCGTGCAGGGAGCCACCCCCAGCAGAATCATCCCGGCCACGTACTCCTGGCCCATCGCTTCCGGGATCCAGGCGGCGAACAGGCCGCGGATGAACAACCAGGCCAAAGCCGTCATCGTGAGCGGCTTGATCAACCAGTTCACCGCCACGGTGATCAGCAGTCCGCGCGGTTGCTGACGGATGCCGCCGATGGCGGAAAAATCAACCGCCAGCATCATCGGGAAAATCATCCCCCAGATGAGAATGGCGATGGGAAGGTTGATGCGAGCCACTTCCAGCGAGGCGATCCAGGCCGCCAGATCGGGCAGCAAGCCGCCGAGGACGACTCCCGCCACGATCGCCAGACCGATCCAGAGGGAGAGATAACGCTCGAAGATTCCCATCAGGTGATCACCGGAGTGGTGCAGAGATCGACATCACTCACGGCATCCAAGCTCCTGCTGTGGAACAGAACAAAGGCGAAGGTATCAAGACGCTCGATCACCGACTGACCCCAGAGGTGTTCTCATGCAGCTTGTGGGTCAGGCGGAGAGAGGCTCCTGATCGCCGTAGCCGCTGCATCGCTGCTGATCGAGATGAAGGATGTGCTTCCGTTCGCTGTAGTACAGCTCCTGATAACGGAGAGCATCGCGATTGAGCTCGTCGAAGAGATCCTGAATGCACTGCTCCATATCCACCGGCTCCTCCGCTGGCTGATGCTCGATCAGCGTGGCGATGCAGGCCTCGAGCGTCTGCAGTCGCTGCCCGCCCCAGGCCTCCAGAAGATGCCGGCAGCGTTTGAGACTTTTCTGCCGTTCCAGCAGCGCGGTCGTCCCCCTCAGCTGGACGAGAGGCTCCGCAAGGGAGACCCGATCCAGTTCTCCAGGCTCCAGCAGGGGCGTCAGCCGTGACACCAGAGCACTGTTCTCGAGCAGAAGCTGATCGGTGAGCAGCCTGGGAAGATCCAGGTCCGCCAGCTGATCCCCGGTGTCCTCGGCACGGCTGATCAACTCGAGCCTGCCGACGCCGAGATTGGTTTCCTCCAGTTCCGTGATCGCAGCCCAGAGCAGCCGGTGCGGCTGCAAGGCGAAGTCCTCCAGTTCACGCTGACGAAGCTGCTGACGAACCTCAGCGCGATGGCGCGGGCAGTGGAGATAGAGCCGCAGAAGGTCGGCCTCGCAGCGTTCCCGCTGACTGGCCTCCCCAGGCTGTTCGTGACGACTGGCACGTCCGTGCCAGCGCTGTCCCTTCACCTGCTGACGCAGATCCTCCTCCAGCTGCAGCGCGAGGCGCCCCTGCCCGCCGCTGAGCCGCTCGGCCACCCGTTGCAGGTAGTGGGTCCGCACAGCCGACTGCGGCAATTTGCCGAGCAGAGCCACCAACTCGCTGACGGACTGCTGGAACTGATCGGAGCGACTGAGATCGCGCTCCTCCAGGACCTGCTCGATCTGCCAGTCCAGCCACAGGGGGGCCTGATCCAGCAGAGCTCGGTAATCCCCGGCGCCGTGATCCTTCAGGAACTCGTCAGGGTCCTTGCCCGACGGGAGGTGCAGGACCCGCAATTCCAGCTGACCCTGCATGGCCAGCTGCTCGACCTCGCCGATCGCACGATTCGCCGCCCGGATTCCGGCCCGATCGGCATCGAAATTCAGCACGATCCGCTTGCTGTCGCTGACGCGGCAGAGCTGCGTGATCTGCTGGCTGCTCAGGGCCGTTCCCAGAGCGGCCACCGCGTTGTTGACCCCGGCGGAATGCAGGGCGATCACATCGAAATAGCCCTCCACCACCACAGCGCGGTCATCCCTGCGGATGGCGTTGGCCGCCTTGTCCAAACCGAACAGGTGCTTGCCTTTCTCGAACAGCTCCGTCTCCGGAGAGTTCAGATACTTCGGTTCACTGCCGTCCAGGCTGCGACCACCGAATCCGATCACCCGACCCTGACGGTCATGGATCGGCACCATCACGCGATGGCGGAACCGGTCGTAGAACCCGTTGCCACCCTTGCGGGGCACCACGAGACCGGCCGCCTCCAGCACCTCTGGTGCCAGCCCCTCCACCTGCTGCAGATGGCTGAGCAGGCCATCCCATTGATCCGGGGCGTAGCCGAGTTGAAACGCGTCCTGCGTCGCCGCGGACAATCCCCGCTTGGTCGTGAGATACGCCAGGGCCTCCTTGCCGGCAGGGCTCTGGAGTTGCGATCGAAACCAACCAGAGGCCAGGGAAACAGCCCGCTGAAGCTTCTCGCGACGGGACAGCTGCTGACGCAGACGTTCCTGCTGAGGACCATCAACGGTCTCCACCGGCAGCTGATATTTGCGAGCCAGCTCCAGCACCACGTCACTGAAGCTCTGGCGCTGGAACTCCATCAGGAACTTGATGGAGTTCCCACCCGCACCGCAGGAGAAGCAGTAATAGAACTGCTTCTGCGGCGACACGGTCATCGACGGCTTGCTGTCGTCGTGGAACGGGCAGATCCCGACGAACTCACGCCCCTTCTTCTTGAGAACAACGTGCTCTCCCACCACATCGACGATGTCAGCGCGCTCCTTGACGGCGTCGATCGTGCGGGGGTGCAGGCGTGCGTTCACCATGGGGCCATTCTGCGAAGTCACGCCCTGCCGTCCAGTGACGGATCCTGCAACCGCACGAGAGGACAGGCGACCGGCAGGCACGTTAGGAGCAGGTTCGGCCTTGATCTCCTCTCCGGAGGAGGACCTTCAGAGGACGGAACCATCAGAGTGAGCCGACCGCCATGTCCAGACGATTGGAACGATCGGAACGGATGAAGGCTGCCGCTGATCAACTCCGAGCCGGCTTTGAGCTGTGCAGACCCTGTGTTCTCAGCTCTCTGGCTTTCAGCCTGATGACCGTCTGCGTGAAGCAGCTGGGGGGACGGCTGCCCGTGGCGGAAGTGGTGCTGTGTCGCGCCCTGATCAGCGTGGTGCTCACCGCGGTGGGACTGAAACTGGCCAACGTCTCGCCCTGGGGAGAGCGACGAGGCCTGCTGCTGCTGCGAGGACTGTGCGGAAGCCTGGCCCTGCTCTGTTTCTTTGAGGCGATCACCGTGCTGCCGCTCGCCTCGGCCACCGTTCTTCAGTACACCTATCCAACCTTCACGGCACTGGCAGCAGCCGTGTTCCTGGGGGAGCGGCTGCGCCGGAGCATCGTGCTGGCGGTGCTGCTGGGCTGGGGCGGAATCATGCTCGTCGCGCAGCCGGATTGGCTCAGCCGTGGGATGACCACACTGCCGATGACGGCGATCGTGATCGCTCTTGGTGGTGCCGTGTTCACAGCACTGGCCTATGTCTGTGTGCGCCGGCTCTCCAGCACGGAACACCCCCTGGTGATCATCCTCTACTTCCCGATGCTGTCTGTGCCGCTCACCCTGCCGCTGGTGGCTCGTGAAGGCGTGATGCCCCTGGGAGCGGAGTGGATCTGGTTGCTTGGGGTTGGCGTGTTCACCCAGCTGGGACAGATCTGGGTGACGGAAGGGTTGAGCCGGATGCCGGCCGCGCGGGCGACATCGATCAACTATGTGCAGGTCGTGTTCGCTGCACTCTGGGGTTGGCTGGTCTTTTCGGAGTCCCTGAATGCTTGGGTGATCAGCGGAAGCATCCTCGTCCTGATTTCAACCCTGGTGAGCCTCGCCGCCAGACGCTGACGCCTTCCGGCAGATGGCCTCCTCAGGCATGCTCCAGGCCGAGAGGAAACAGCTGCCACTGCTGCTCTCCAGGGGATGAGGCCAGTGGCCTGGCGAGAGACCAGCTGTCGCCCTGCTCCCCCCGTTCAAGAAACAGCTCGAAGGCGCTGTCGACCCGCATGCTGTCTCCCGGAAGCTGCCAGTCGAAAGAGCCGAGCAGATGCACGAGACGCGCCCCATCAAGCTTGATCTGCTCCTGCTGCTCGATCCGAACCCGCGAAACGCTGGGCACGTCGGTGGAGACGGGAAGATTCAGGCTCGAAGCAATCGCTGACTGCGTGATCACGATCTGCTGAGCCAATGCCTCGTTGATGATCGACCTCGGCGGTTCATTGCCCAGGGAACAGGCCGTCAGCATGACGGTCATCAGGCACCAGAGACAGACCTGGCGAAGCTGACGCAGCATCCATCGAGAGCATGTGAGGACCATGATTCCGGCCTGTCGCCGATGCACCTCCCTATCCAAGCAAGCCAAAGACACGGAGGAGCGCAAGACCGGACCGCCGCGAGCGATGCTCTCGGCAACGACAACATCAACAACGGGCCAAAAGCGACAACTTGACTTGACCAATCGAAACCGAAATAGACCACTGAAAGTCAACCAAATCCCCGAATCCTCCGGCGTGAAGGGATCAATCCGAATGTTCTGAATCAACGTTCAGGAAGAGCGCCCAGCAATCTGTGTCAAGCATCCGGGTCGATGCTCATCCAGCTTGATAAGAACGGGTCCTGGATTAGGGTGTCAGAAAGGGCAGATCAGGATGCTCGGCTGGTTGAGCGGAACGATTCTTGCGACGTATCAGCGAGGCAACCGTCATCTCATTGTTCTGAGATGTGGATCTGTCGGCTACGAAGTCAATGTTATCCAGCGTGATTGGAACGACATCACACAACACGAAGAGCGTGCTTACTGGATTCACCAGGTTTGCCAGAACGACGACACAATCCTGTATGGATTCCAGTCTCTGAGCACGCGCGAACTGTTCCGCACCCTGATCAGTGTGAACGGTGTGGGGCCCCAGGTGGGACTGGCCCTGCTTCAGGAATGCAGTGTTGAAGATCTTGTCGATGCCATCATCGATGCCGATCTCAGCCTGTTGAGCCAAGCCCAGGGGGTGGGCCGGCGCACCGCGGAGCGGATCACGGTCGAGCTGCGCTCGACTCTGGAAAACCAGCGTGCATCCTTCCAGGAATCGGAGCCCGTGAAAGGCCAGGAGTCCAAGGGAGAGAGAGCAGTTCAGGACGGCGTCCCGGGGGATCTGGTCAACACCCTCAACGTGCTGGGTTACGAGAATTCCGAGATCCGTGCGGCGATCCGCGCCGTGAAGGACACGCTTCCCCCCGGGACAGGGGAGGACGCCTGGTTGCGGGCATGCCTGAAGCAGTTGAGCCTCCAGTGAGGTCGACCCGGTAAGATGGTTGTTTGCAGCACAAGGGCTTTTACCCCCGCATGTCGCTCGATACCACCGAAAAGCAGCAGCTGATCAACACGCATCAGACCCATGGCACCGACACCGGCTCAGCCGAGGTTCAGGTGGCGATGCTCAGCGAGCGGATCAACCGTCTCAGCGGCCATCTGCAGCAGAACAAGCACGACTTCTCGTCCCGTCAGGGCTTGCTGAAGATGATCGGACGTCGGAAGCGGCTGCTCAGCTATGTGCGCAACAAGAGTGAACAGCGTTATTCCGACATCATCGGCAAGCTCGGCATCCGCGGCTGAAGTCTGATGTCGGACCGGCGCAACCCGTTGCCCTTTGAGCCCAAGGGCACAAAGGGGGAACGAAGCGAGAAGGCACAGGCAGCGCCGGCCGCACGCCAGGAAGCGATTCCACGCCCGATTGCCAATCGCATGGCGCGACGGGTCGCCGTGTTCACCGGTCTGCCATCACTGGCTGGCATGGGAGTGTTCGTCCTCAGCTACGTGCTGGTGACCCGGGGAATCGCAGACATTCCACCGGGTGTGACCCTGACAGGATCAGGCGCTCTGTTTCTTCTCGGTCTTGCAGGGCTGAGCTTCGGAGTGCTGACGACAAGCTGGGAGCCGCAGCCCGGATCTCTTCTGGGTCTTGAGAATCTGCGGCCCAACCTGCAGCGGATGCGTCAATCGATCCGAGCGCAGAAAGAAAAGGACTGACGCAACTCAGGCCGCAACCAACCGACCGCTGCATCGTGCGGAGAAGGCCATGGCCTGCAGCGATTCGGCTGCTGAAACAGCATCCCGTACACAGAACTGAGGGCCAAGACGGACGTAACGGACCGATGGCCCCTGGCGCACCTCCGCCACCACCGGAACACGCACACCGAGCTCTTCGCGGTCGGGCCGGTGCTGCTGAAGGCACTCCCGTAGCTTGTGCTGCACGGCGATGTCGCTGGCCTGATCCACCGGCAACTCCACCACCAGCAGCGTGAGATCGTCGACAGCACGGCAGTCGTCCACAATCAGCTGAACTCGGTCATCTCGGCGGTCGACACCGGCCCAGATCAGCAATCGGGCCTCGGCCATCAGATGATCCGACAGACGCGCGTAACTCTTCGGGAACACAACAGCTTCACAACTGCCGGTGAGATCCTCCAGCTGAAGAATCGCCATCCGGTCACCCTTGCGTGTGGTGACCTGGCGGAACTCACTGATCATGGCGATCGCGCTCACCTTGGCCTTGTCGGCCTGTTCTTCCAGGGATCCCAGACCGATCGGAGCCAGGAGGCTGGCCGACGGTGACAGCTGTTTGAGGGGATGGTCCGAGAGATAGAAGCCGACGAGATCCTTTTCGAGCCGCAGTTTCTCGGTCGGCGGATAGTCCGCCACCGGTGCGGCCTTGGGAGCAAGGCTGAGATCAGCGGGTGCATCAGCCGCATCCGCTGGGGCTGCCATCAGATCGAACAGGTTGCCTTGACCGCTGTCCCGATCTTTCGCCCGGGAGGAGGCCCAGTCGAGAAGCAGATCCAGATCAGCCATCAGCTGGGCCCGGTTGCCGTCGGGTTGAAGAGCATCCATGGCCCCGCAGTGAATCAGAGACTCAAGACCACGACGATTCAGCACCGACGATGGAATCCGGTCACACAGATCAGCGAGGCACTGGAACGGACCATCCGACTCGCGTGAGGCGATCAACTTCCGGATCGCACCATCGCCGAGATTGCGGACCGCCGACAGACCGAACAGGATCCGCTCGCCCGTGGGTGTGAAATCAATGCGGGACGCGTTCACATCCGGTGGGAGCACTTCGATGCCCATCGCATTGCAATTGGAGATGTAGCGCTGAACCTTGTCGGAGGCGCCGGCATTCACCGTCAGCAGAGCAGCCATGTAGGCCACCGGATAATGCGCCTTCAGATAAGCGGTCTGATAGGTGACGGCCCCATAGGCCGTGGAATGGCTCTTGTTGAAGCAGTACTCGGCGAACAACACCATCTGGTCGAACAGCTCATCGGACACCTTCTCGTCAACGCCGCGTTCCGCTGCCCCCTTCACGAAGATGCCGCGATGCTTCTGCATCTCAGCCACCTTCTTCTTACCCATGGCCCGACGAAGAAGATCGGCCTGTCCCAGGGAATACCCCGCCAGATCCTGCGCGATGCGCATGATCTGCTCCTGGTAGACCATGATTCCGTAGGTCTCGCTGAGAATCGGCTCAAGGATTTTGTGAGCGAAATCAATCGCCTCACGTCCATGCTTGCGGTTGATGAACTTGGGAATCAGTCCGGCATCCAACGGTCCGGGCCGGTACAGGGCGAGGATCGAGGAGATGTCCTCCAGTGATGAGGGCTTGAGATCACGCACGATCTGACGCATCCCGCTCGACTCCAGCTGGAAGATCCCCTCGAGATCTCCGCGCGCCAGCAGTGCGAACGTCTCGGGATCCTGCGGAGGCAGACGGTCGGGATCGACGCGGGTCCCACTGCTCACCTCGACCAGCTCAAGGGTCTTGTCGATCATCGTGAGGTTCTTGAGGCCGAGGAAATCCATCTTCAGCAGCCCCATCGACTCCACGTCCTCCATGAAGTACTGCGTGATCACCTGACCGTCGTTGTTCCGCTGCAGCGGCACCAATTCATCCAATGGATCCGCGGCGATGACGACACCGGCAGCGTGAACGCCGAATGTCTTGTTCGTTCCTTCGATGCGCATCGCCATGTCGACCCAGCGCTTCACCACCGGATCACCCTCGTATTTCTCGCGGAATTCGGGATTCGGGGATTCAGCACCAATCATCGCCTTGAGCTTGGCGGGCTTTCCGCGCACCACGGGGATCAGCTTCGCCAGACGGTCGGCATCGCCGTAGGGGATGTCGAGCACACGGGCGACATCCTTGAGCACGGCCTTGGATGTCATCCGGTTGAAGGTGATGATCTGCGCCACCTTGTCCTCGCCGTAGCGCTCGGTGACGTAGTCGATCACCTCACCGCGGCGTTCGATGCAGAAATCCGTGTCGATATCAGGCATCGACTTGCGTTCGGGATTCAGGAAGCGTTCGAACAGCAGCCCGTTGCTGACCGGATCGATGTTGGTGATCCCCAGGGCGTAGGCCACCAGTGAACCGGCGGCGGAACCGCGACCCGGGCCCACAGGGATGCTCTGTTCACGGGCGAAGCGGATGTAATCCCACACCACCAGGAAATAGGTGGGAAATCCCATCTGCTCCATGATCTTGAGTTCATGGGCCATCCGATCGGCATAGGCGGGATCAATCGGGGCCTCTGACGCCAGCTCCAGACGGTCCCGCAATCCCTGCTCCGTCACCTCGCGCAGGTAGGTGACGGACGTATGCCCCTCGGGAATCGGGAAACGGGGCATCTGGTATTTGCCGAGGATGTCGTAGTCCTCAACCTTCTCGGCGACACGCACGGTGTTGCGGATCGCCTCCTCCACCACCTCGGGCTCAAGATGATCGACGAAGAGGCGACGCATCTCCTCCTCGGTCTTGATGTACTCGGTGCCGGTGTAGCGCAGCCGTTTCTCATCACTGATCAGCTTGCCGGTGAGCACGCAGAGCAGCGCGTCATGGGCTTCGACGTCCTGCTTGCTCAGATAATGCGCATCGTTGGTGGCCACCAGCTGGATGCCCAGCTCCTTGGCGATCCGCACGATCTCAACATTGACGATGCGGTCTTCGGGGGAACCGTGATCCTGAATCTCCAGGTAGTAGTCGTCTCCGAACACCTCCTGATACCAGCGGGCCACATCACGGGCGACCTCAGGACGCCCGCGCAGAATCGCCTGGGCGATTTCACCGCCGAGACAGGCGGTGGCGATGATCAGCCCCTCGCTGTGCTGCTTGAGCAGCTGCTTGTCGATGCAGGCCCTGGAGAAGATTCCGCGGCCGCGCATCCCCCGCAGGTGACTGATGCTGGTGAGCTTCACCAGATTGCGGTAACCGGTGGCGTTCTTGGCAAGAACCACCAGGTGATAGCGCTTCTCCTTTTTCTGCTGAGGATCGTCGATCGAACCGTTGATCACATACATCTCATTGCCGATGATCGGCTTGAGATCCGTGCCCTTGCAGAGCTTCAGCAACTCGATGGCTCCGTACATCACACCGTGATCCGTCAGCGCAATGGCGGGCATGCCGAGCTCCCGGGCACGCTCGACCATGGAAGGCAGCTGCGAGGCGCCATCCAGAAGGCTGTAGTCGCTGTGGTTGTGAAGTGGTACGAATGCCATGGGGTCAGCCTAAGACCCAACGCAAGATCAAGCGTACGAACTGCACAGCCTCCACCAGATGTGGTGGGAATCAGGGAACCAGGCTGGCTTCGGGACGCTGAGAGAGCACGTCAGCAGCCTGCTCGTACTGGGAGGCCACCTGCAGAAGACGCGCCTCATCCAGCACATTGCCGATCAGCTGAACGCCGATGGGAAGGCCGGCCTGGCTGAATCCGCAGGGAACACTGATGGCGGGCAGGCCGGCCAGGTTCACCGGAATCGTGAGCAGATCAGCCAGGTACATCGCCAGCGGATCATCGGCGTGGGCTCCACTCCGGAAAGCGGTGGTCGGTGCCGTCGGCGTGAGCAGCACATCCACGGACTGGAAGGCTGCATCAAAGTCGCGGCGAATCAAGGTGCGCACCTGCTGTGCCTTCCGGTAATACGCGTCGACGTAACCGGCGGAGAGCGCATAGGTTCCGATCAGGATGCGGCGCTGCACCTCGGCGCCGAATCCTTCGGCACGGCTGCGGGCCGTCATCGCGGCCAGACTTTCGGCGTCTTCGGCTCGGAAGCCGTATTTCACGCCGTCATACCGGGCCAGGTTGGCGGAGGCCTCGGACGGTGCGATCACGTAGTAGGTGGCGATTCCGTCGGTGAACCGCGGACAACTCACCTCCACCAACTCGGCCCCCAGAGCCTCCAGCTGCGCAGCAGCGGCCTGGGTGGAGGCCTTCACTTCGGCATCCAGGCCCTCGGCGTCGAAGCACTCGCGGATCACGCCCACTCTCAAGCCCTTGATCGACCGGTTGAGACCACTGCTGAAATCCGGAACCTCGGCGTTCAAACAGGTGGAATCACGCGGATCAGGGCCAGCGATCACCTGCAGCAACTCCGCGGCATCGGCAACGCTGGTGGCGAAGGGACCCACCTGATCCAGGGAGCTGGCGAACGCCACGAGCCCCCAGCGACTGACCCTGCCGTAGGTGGGCTTGAGACCCACCACGCCGCAGAACGAAGCCGGCTGACGGATCGAGCCACCCGTGTCCGAGCCGAGGGACGCGACGCAGGCCCCCGTGGCGACAGCCGCCGCACTGCCGCCCGAGGATCCCCCGGGGACGTGATCGGTGTTCCACGGATTGCTTGTGGCACCGAACGCGGAGGTTTCCGTGGAGCCCCCCATGGCGAACTCGTCCAGGTTGGTCTTTCCGACCAGAACACCACCGGCGCGCCACAACCGTTCCGTGACAGCGGACTCGTAGGGGGGCACGAAACTCTCCAGCATCCGGCTGGCGCAGGTGGTGGTCACACCCCGGGTGCAGAGGTTGTCCTTGATGGCGAGAGGGATTCCCGCCAGAGGTCCAAGCTCCTCCCCAGCGGAGCGGGCGAGATCGATGCGATCAGCATCGGCCCGGGCTCGATCCGCTGTGACGTCCACAAAGGCGTGGACCTCGTTCTCGGTCTTTGCCGCCCGCTGGAGATGCTCTTCGACAAGCTCACGAGCAGAGATCTCCCCGCTCTGCAGCTGCTGACGCCACGCGCTGATCGTCATCGTCCCGGCTTCATGTCAGGGCGACGCTATCAGTCGTGTGATCAGCCCTCAGCCGCGATGGTGAGCGGTTCGCCACGGCGGGTGCGCAGCAGGCTGTGACGGATGGACTGAGGCTGCTCCGAGCCGATGTCCTCGAGGAAGACACCCAGCTGATCCTCCAGACCCTTTCGGGAGAGAAAGGGGCCGAACCAGTAGGTGACGTCAGGGCCGCTCGTTTCGACTCGGGCCCACCAGGCCATTCCAAGTCCATTGGCAAGGCTGCGCAGCGGCCGGATCAAAGGACTCATGGACCTTGAGATTCTCTGCGCATTTTGCACCGACCAGACCGAAAAAGATGTGATCTCAGGGAGATAGCTGGATGCTCTGATCAAAGTGAAGGTCCGCCTCCTCTGTTGGAGCGGACAGCGTCAGATCGATCCGTTGCTCCGGAGCAGCCTGGCTTGCATCCTTGGACTTGCGTCCCGGAGCCGTGTGTGGACGCACCACCGGCGGCGAGGGAGCCTGTCCGTGGATGTCCTTCATCCAGCTGCGGCGTGCCACTTCGTAAACGCAGAGCGCCGTTGCCACCGAGGCATTGAGGCTGGGCGTCACACCCCGCAGGGGAATGCGGACCAGCTGATCGCAATGGCGACGCGTCAGCAGAGAGAGCCCCTGGTCCTCTGAGCCGGTCACCAGAACGATCGGTCCGTCGAGGTCAGCATCCGTGAGGGTCACATCACCCTCCGCCGCCAGGCCGATCACGCGATAACCGGAATCCTTGAGCTTCTCCAGAGACCTGTTGAGATTGACGACCCGGGCGACCGGCAGGTGCTCCAGGGCTCCGGCAGCCACCTTCGCCACCGACCCGGTGAGTCCGGCGCTGCGCCGCTGAGGCAGAACCAGACCATGGGCTCCCATCGCCTCCGCGGAGCGGACCACGGCTCCGAGATTGTGAGGATCGGTCACCCCATCCAATGCCAGCAGCAGTGCGGGTTCACCAAGATCGGCACAGCCCTTGATCAGGCCATCGAGATCAAGGGTCTCCGCAGCAGCCGTCTGCAGAGCGATTCCCTGATGCACCGACCCACTGGTGATCTGGCCCAGCCGGGCCCAGGTCACCTCCTCGACGAGGACACCGGATGCCTTCGCTTCTCGCAGCAATTGCAGGAACTTGGCGGAGCTGCGCATCTCGGGCGTGCACCAGATGCGATGGATGGGGCGACCGGATTCCAGGGCCGCCTGGCTGGCATGGCGCCCCCAGACCAGATCATCCGGCGGCGGAGAGGCTGCCGCTGCATCCGGGATCTCCTCCCGCTGACTGCGGACCGCCGCGCCCGGGGCGGAACCATGACGGGAGCGGATCGGGGGCTGGCGCCGCTCATCCACTGAGCGTCGACGCCCTTCCGGCCGCCTGCGATCCGCTGACCACTGGCCGTCGTCAGGGCGAAACTCCCTTCGCTGCGGGTCTCTGTCTCTGGTGCGTGGATTGACCACGCGGTTCTGATTGTCCGAGAAACGACGCTGCGGTCGTTCACCGGGTCGCGAAGCTCCAGGGCGACCGACACGGCCCTGCTCCCCCCGACGCTCACCCTCCCTTGGCCAGTCGCCGCGGTCGCGGGACTCGCTGCCGTTGACAGGACGCCGACGTTCCCCCCGTCCCTGGCGACCATCGCGGGGGGGGCCACCGGAGCGGCGTTCAAAGCGAGGTGTCATGGGCGACAGAGGTGTGGGCGGATGGAGGACTCGGATCCGACCCGTCCGACTCCAGCGAATCCAGGAGCTGAGCGAGACGGGCTGGGTTGTTCAGAAACAGCCAGCCCACCATTGTCTCAAATCCTGTCGCCATTCCATAAACCGCTGCATCGCCGCGCCGGGGGCCACGACCGGCGCGGTTCCGACCACGACGCACCAGGTCGAGCTCACGGTCATCCAGCAGCGGCTCAAGCTGCTTGAGAGCACGGGCCTGAGCATCAGCACAGACCTGATCCACAACCGCACGGTGCAGAACATCGGCACGACCGGGACTGCTGCAGTGACGCAGGCGCTGATGCAGCTCCCAGACCGCATCCCCCAACCAGGCCAGCTGGAGAGGACCGAGTTCATCACCGCCGCCGGTGCCGGTCCACCCGTGGATCCAGTCGCTCAAGCCGCCAGCTGGCTGAGGGCGGTGGGCAGGTCGTCGACGAGATGCAGGAAGCCCTCAAGGCGCACCAGCTTCACGGTCTGGGTGACACGGGAGTTGCCGACCAGCTGAAAGGATCGCTTCGCATCGGTGCACTGCTTGGCCAGTTGCACCAGAGCGCCGAGACCGGATGAATCGAGGAAATCGATCTTGCTGAGGTCGATCACCGCCGGAAGGCTGCTGGCCTGAAGAACGTCTGCGACGTAGGCCATGAACTGCTTCTCCGAATAGGCATCAAGTTGCCCGGTGAAGTGGAACACCAGACATCCGTCCCTCTGCTCGAAGCCGCCTCGGAGGGAGACGGTCAGTCGCTGCAATTCGCTGATGGGTTCAGCTCCCGGGAGACCTCTGGGCGAGATTTTAGTGAGGCTGGACGGCGTCAACCACCACTGGACCGCCGATCCGCCATCAAGGTCACGAACCTGGCGAAATGGTGGTCCGCGTCATGGGGGCCTGGACTTGCTTCCGGGTGGTACTGGACACCGAAGACGGGTCGGTTGCGATGCGCGAGAGCCGCCACGGTGCGGTCGTTCAGATTCAGATGGGTGATCGCGATGCGGCTGCTGTCCAGGGACGCCGCATCAAGGGCAAATCCATGGTTCTGGCTGGTGATCTCCACCTGGCCATGCGTGCCGCAGGGATGATTGAGTCCTCGATGGCCGTAGGTGAGCTTGAAGGTGCTGCCGCCGAGGGCCAGACCGAGGATCTGATGGCCCAGACAGATCCCGAACAGGGGCAGATCCGGCTGATCCAGCAACTGGCGGGCCAGGCTGATTCCACCGCTGACCGCGGCCGGATCCCCCGGACCGTTGGAGAGGAACACCCCTTCCGGGCGATGGTCCAACACGGTCTCCAGATCGGTGCTGGCAGGAAGCACCGTGACGGCACAGCCATGGGCAGCAAGCCGATCCAGGATCGCCCGCTTGATGCCGAAATCGATCGCGACCACCCGGTAGCGCTCCTCAGGATTCGTCCTCAGCCGCTGATCGAAGCTCGCAGCGCAGGGGGACTGCCAGGCGTAGGGAGTCCGCGTGCTGACAGCGTCGGCGAGGTTCAGCCCTTCCATCGAAGGAGCCTGCTTCAGCTGCTGCATCAGTTCAGCCGGAGTACGACCGTCGCTCCCGATCACGCCGTTCATCGCACCGGCCTCGCGCAGATGACGCACCAGTGCCCGGGTGTCCACACCGCAGATCCCGACCAGCCCATGGCCGACCATCCAGCTCTGGAGATCACCCGTGCTGCGCCAGTTGCTGGGACACGGCGACAGCTGTCGGGCGATCACTCCGCGTGCATGGGGCGTCTCCGCCTCCAGATCCTCTCCATTCACTCCCGTATTGCCCAGCTCGGGATAGGTGAAACTCACCAGCTGCCCGGCATAGCTGGGATCCGTCAGCACCTCCTGGTAGCCGGTCATCCCGGTGTTGAACACCACCTCCCCGACGACCGATCCCCGCTTGCCGAAGGCATGGCCCGAGAGCACCGTGCCGTCCGCCAGCACGAGATGGGCCTGCGCGGACGGAGAAACGGAGATCAAGGCAGCCAGCCGCAGCACATCACCTTCTTATTGTCCATCTCCATCGGCAAGGGCCCGCCGAAGGGCCTCCAGTCGCTGCCAGGGATGCCCCTGATCCAGGCTCTGGCGGGCCATGGCGGCACCGACACTGAAGTCCTGCTCCACTCCGGCAACCCAGAGCACCAGTGCTGTGTTGAGGGCGACCACGTCACGCTGGGCAGCATCTCCCTGGCCGCGCAGCACCTGTTCAAGGATGGTGCTGTTCATCGACAGATCCCCACCGCGGAGGGCTTCCAGAGGGGCCGATTCCAGTCCCAGCTGCTCGGCAGTGAGCGAGAGAGAGCGCACCTCACCCTTCTCGATCAGTCGCAACTGGTTGCTGCCGGCCAGCGAGGCTTCATCGAGACCGCCGGCGCCATGGACAACGATGGCCCGCTGAAGGCCGAGCCGCTGCAGGGCACCCGCCATCGGATCGAGCAGGGTGTCCCGAGCCACCCCAAGCACCTGGGCCTGGGGGCGCAGGGGGTTCACCAGGGGACCCAGCAGATTGAACACCGTGCGGACGCCGAGACTGCGACGCAGAGGCGCGAGGTTCACGAGGGCCGGATGCCAGGCAGGGGCGAACAGAAAAGTGATCCCCGTGCTGCGGAGCGCGTCAACGACCCGGGGCAGAGGGGCCTTCAACTGCAGACCGAGGCCTTCGAGCACGTCCGCTGATCCGACCTTGCCGCTCGCGCTGCGGTTGCCGTGCTTCGCCACCGAGACACCACACGCCGCTGCGGTGAAGGCCACGGCGGTGGAGATGTTGAAGGTATCGGCACCATCACCGCCGGTGCCGCAGGTGTCCACCATGGCCAGATCCGGCCGTTCACAGGGCAGGGGGCAGGCCTCGCGCAGAACGGATGCCATCGCCGCGAGCTCCTCCGCCACCATTCCCTTGGCCCGCAACCCGGCCAGGAAGGCACCGGTCTGCACGGGTGAAAGTTCTTCCGCCAGCCAGGCCCGCATCAGGGCTGTCGCCTCCGCGCTGCTCAGATCTCCCCCTTGCAGCAGGCCATCCAGCAATGCGGACCAGGAAGGAGAGTGGGGCGACATCGTGGGCAACCGGTGACAAAAAAACCCGGGGTGCAGAGCACGCCGGGCCAGGTGATGGGGACTCCACCACTATCACTCAAACGTCCAGAACCTGACCAGACCGGCTGCGCGGGTCTTCAGCCGGCATCGTTCTCTGTGGTGTCGAAGCCTGAACCGACGGCATCGTCCACAGCCTGGCCTGGACGGAAGCCACTCGCCCAGAGGCTGCGCACGCGGCTGTTCAGGTCGTCTCGCGTCAGCGACCACAGCGTCAGCAGCCGATCCAGGTCCCGTTGCAGATCTTCGGCTCCAGGGAAGCCGTCGTAGCGGATCAGCAAGCGAGCCAGATCGGTGAGGTCCCCGTCGCGGGGAGTCTCACGCGCCAGCAGTCGATCGACGTGATCGCGATCGATGGCGTGGAGCGGATGGCTCTGGGTGGGCTCGGACATCGACTGGGTTCCCGATCGCACCAGCCTGACGCAATCGGCCACTGCCTAGGTTGTCGGCCTGCACGGGAGACGGCATGGCCGCCATGCGCCTCGATCTGATCGGCCGCTATCTGCGACCTCACCGGCGCACCGTGCTTCTGGGAGCTCTGGCGCTGGTGGTGGTCAACATCCTCAGCGTCACGATCCCCATGGAGGTGCGTCGCGTCATCGATGAGCTCCAGGACGGCTTCTCCTACGACCGTGTGCTGCGTCAGGCGGGCTGGATCGTGGTGCTCGCCACCACGATGGGAGGGGTGCGTCTGCTGTCGCGTCAGCTGGTGTTCGGCATCGGACGACAGGTGGAGGTGGAGCTGCGGCAGCGACTGTTCGACAACATGCTGAGGCAGGAGCCGGCCTGGGTTCAGTCCACCGGCAGCGGTGAGGTGATCAGCCGTGCCACCAGCGATGTCGAGAACATCCGGAGGCTGCTGGGTTTTGCGATTCTCAGCCTCACCAACACCGTTCTTGCCTACAGCTTCACCCTGCCGTTCATGCTTGCGATCGACCCCTGGTTGACGCTGGCAGCGGTTGGTCTCTACCCGCTGATGCTGGGCACCGTGCGGCTGTTCGGCGGGCGCATGATGCGGCAGCAGAGGCGGCAGCAGGAGACCCTCTCCAGGCTGAGCGAGCTGATCCAGGAGGATCTCTCGGGCATCGGTGCCATCAAGATCTACGGGCAGGAGGTCTCCGAACAGGAGGCCTTCGGTTCACTCAACCGGCACTACCGGGACAGCGCCATCCGACTGGCCCGCACCCGGAGCACGCTGTTCCCGCTCCTCGAGGGCATCGCCTCGATCTCTCTGCTGCTGCTGCTCGCCCTGGGCAGTGGCCAGCTGGAGGCCGGCACCCTCAGCATCGGAGGTCTGGTGGCCCTGATCCTCTATGTGGAACGGCTGGTGTTCCCCACCGCCCTGCTCGGCTTCACTCTGAACACCTTTCAAACAGGCCAGGTCAGCCTTGAGCGGGTCGAGGAACTGCTCCAGCGACAGCCCCTCATCCAGGACAGGGGGAATCATCAAGATCCCGGTCAGACGTCTGCGAGTGGACGGCTGGAAGCCCGCGGACTCTCTGTGCGCTACGAGGGCGCGGAGCGGGACACGCTCATCGACCTGAGCTTCAGCATCGAGCCCGGGGAGCTCGTCGCCATTGTCGGGCCGGTGGGCTGCGGCAAGACCACCCTCGCCCGTGCCTTCGGTCGCATGGTGCCGGTGCAGGACGGCCAGCTCTTCCTGGATGGCATCGACGTCACCATGCTGCCCCTGGGCCGACTGCGGCGCGATGTGGCGATGGTTCCTCAGGAGGGGTTCCTGTTCACCAGCACCCTTGCGGACAATCTGCGTTACGGGGAGCCCGACGCCCCCGATGAACGGGTGGAGAAAGCCGCCGATCAGGCACGCCTGATCCAGGACGTCCGCGGCTTCCCGGATGGATTCAGCACGATCGTCGGGGAACGCGGAATCACCCTCAGCGGGGGCCAGAGACAACGAACGGCACTCGGGCGAGCGCTGCTGGTTCCGGCTCCGGTGCTGGTGCTCGACGATGCCCTCGCCAGCGTCGACAACAACACGGCTGCCGCCATTCTGGCTTCGATCAGAGCCCAGGCTGATCGCACGATCGTGATGATCAGTCATCAGCTGTCCGCCGCTGCAGCCTGCGATCGCATCCTGGTGATGGACAACGGACGGATCGTGCAGGTGGGGCACCACAACGATCTGATTCACGTCCCGGGGGTCTACCGAAGGCTGTGGGAGCGCGAGCAGGCCGCCGAGCAACTCGATGCCATGGCTTTCTGAAGAAGTTGGAAGCTTGTGCCTCACACCATGGTCAAGGGGCTTAGCTGAGGAAACGCCAGAGCAGTTCATGACCAGCAGCACTCCTTTCTCCGTGCGCTGCACCCTCACCTTCGGTGATATCTACGGCCAGGTGCTCGCCTGGATGGCTGTGATCTTCGTCAGCCTGGCTGCAGGCCTCGCCCTGATGGGCTCATCCCGTCCTCTGTTCGCGCTGGTCGGAGTTGGGCTGATCCTGGTGCTGAGCCTGCCGTTCCTTCTGTTCGCCTTTGTGACCACGCTGCTGAATCACATCCAGCTGGACCCCTCCGAACAGAGCCAGACGACCTGAACAGCTCCGTCTGCCTAGGGTGACTTCTCTGAATGATCCCTCCGATGCTTCCCTCCTGGCTCTCCCCGAGCGGCGGTTCACCCGACGTCGCCGAACCGGAGCGTCACGCTGTTCTGGGGACGCCTCTGCGCGCGCCCCTGCTCAGTGACCAGGAGGAGGCGATCTTCGCCTGCGGATGTTTCTGGGGAGCGGAGAAGGGCTTCTGGCGCCTTCCGGGAGTCGTGAGCACGGCCGTCGGCTACGCGGGAGGTCAGGTCGAGTCTCCGACCTACCAACAGGTCTGCGGCGGTCGAACCGGTCACACCGAAGTGGTTCGGGTGGTGTGGAGCACCCCAGCGATTGACTTCAGCGATCTGCTCAAACTCTTCTGGGAATGCCACGACCCGACCCAGGGGGATCGCCAGGGCAACGACACCGGAAGCCAGTACCGCTCCGCGATCTACACAACGACGGATCGGCAGATGAGCCTGGCGCTGGCCAGCAGAGACGCCTACCAGCAGGCCCTGCAGGAGCGTGGCTTCGGAGCGATCACCACCGAGATCCAGGCGGATCGCACCTTCCATTACGCCGAGCCCTACCACCAGCAGTACCTGGCCAAGCCAGGCAGCCGTCCTTACTGCTCAGCGATGCCGACCGGGGCTGTTCTGAGCGGGTTCGACAAGGCGGACTATCGGTTGCCGCCGAGGGTCTGGGAGTCCTACGACTGGTCCATCAGCCACTGCGTGCTGCGGAGCGACAACAGTCCGATCAGACTGAACTGATGCCCGAAAGGCTCTCCGATCGTCAGGTGCTGCTGGCCCTGCTGCTGACCCTGATGCTGGTGTTCGGGCTGATCGTTCAGACCCGAACCCATCACGCCGACCCCGCATCACCACTGCTCTGGCGTGAGCAGCCGGCCACCGATCCCGGAACATTGCGGATCTGAGCACGCCTCGGGGATCCGGTTGCGGTCAATGGCATCGTGTGGGGAATCCGCGCGTCGGACTGACCTCACGTGACCGCTCCGCACGAGAGACACGAGCGCCGACAGCTGCATCCCCTGCCAAGGGGTCTGGTGGAGCTGTATGGACTGATCGCCGTTCTGGTGGTGCTGATTCCTGAATGGCTGGCCGATGGAACCCTCAACATCGGCCAGGCCACCGCACCGGTGGAAACGCTGCCGATGCGGGCGAGAGCCTGGAGAATTCTCCCCGAACTTCGCCTTGCCGCGATGTCCCTGCGGGAATTGCGGCGGCTGGCGCAGCAGCAGCGACTGGGGCATTACGCAAGTCTGACCAGGGATCAGCTGACCTTCCATCTGCTGAAGCGGCTTCGCAGAGGGGAGAAACAACGAGCTTCCCGGCTGGGGGCAGGACGCCGGAATGCCCTGTGATAACTTGCTTCTGACGGGGCGTAGCGCAGCTTGGTAGCGCACCACTTTGGGGTAGTGGGGGTCGTGGGTTCAAATCCCGCCGCTCCGATTCTTCCGTCCAGTCCCATGACCTGATTCCTCGATTCAGGCCACGAGCCGGTGATCCCCACCGGCTCTTTTTCATGGGTGCTCCCGACGCTCAGCGTCGGGGCAGGTGTGCGATCACGAGATGCCGCTGGGCATCGATCTTCAGCCAGCCTTCATCGCGAAGCAATCCGATGACCCGGGTCACGGTGACGCGGGTGGTGCTCAGGGCGCTGGCCATTTCCTGATGGGTCAGGCGCAGGTTGAGCCTCAAGCCGTCATCACAGGGCTGGCCGTAATCCTGGGCCAGGAGCTCCAGGAATCCACGCACCCTCTCCTCCACGCGCCGCAGTCCGAGGAGGGCCAGCATGTACTCCGCCTGGCGGTAGCGGGCGGCAATGGCATCCATCATCGCGATCGCCAGCTGCGGGGACTGTTCCACCTCAGCGGTGGTCATGCACAGCAGGTCGCAGTCAGTCAGCGCGACAGCTTCATAGGCCTCCACGGTGCTGAGGGGTTCTCCGAAGGGTTCATTGGGGCCCGCCAGACCCAGCAGCAGCTCATCACCGTGAACTGACACGGCTCCGAGTTTGACCATGCCGCGCACCACCAGCCAGATGCTGTTCTTCAGAAGCGGAACAACACTTCCAGCGGTGAGATGCACCAGGTTGCGCTTCTGATAATTGCTTTCGAGAAGTCCCCTGAAGCCATCGCGCCGAGGTGAAAGCTCACGGGAGGGAATCGCAACCATGGGATGTTCCGCGGATACAAGTGAAGTGTATGGAGCACAACATCTGATCCAGGCAAAGGGCTGGGGGCCATTCGGTTAAGGGTGGTCTAACGCTTGTCCAAGAATGAGAAAAGGGAATCGGACCACGGCCGGAAGGTCAATAAAAAAGAGGGCCCGAAGGCCCTCTTGGTGATGAACAAGACATCTCCCGAGGGAGCTGTTTCAGCTCAGAATCACTGACCGATTTTGCTCACAGCGGCCTTGGCCTTGGCCAGGATGTCGCCCTTCAGGGGAACAAAGCCCAGGGAAGGAGCCACGTTCTGAGCCTTGCTGCTCAGCATGTAGTTGAAGGCTTCCTGAACAACCTTGGCGTCCTTGCCGTTGCCG